>JAEEGK010008203.1_pt1 | contig 24702 bp, 12 predicted proteins | sample 8958771 | NCBI WGS metagenome assembly JAEEGK01 (sample SAMN16246547, study PRJNA631951) | gut metagenome | biome: gut microbiome; feature: rumen; material: SC-attached | host: Bos | place: Iran: Karaj | collected 2018-10
CCACCTTGAGGATCTCCAGATTGTTACGCTTGATCACCACGTTATCGCTGTTGATGCGGAAAGTATAGCGGCGGAACTTGGCGTTCATGGGTTCAATTTTGTTGTAACCCAGGATGCCGTCCTGAGCGGTGTAGGACAGACCCATGGAGAACTTGCTGTCTGCGTTGCCGCCGGCTACGTTCAGGGAGTGGTTCTGGGTCATGGCGCCCTTGTTGTACATTTCCTTTACCCAGTTGGTCCCTTCCCAGCTGCCGTCCATCACAGACTGGTACAGCTTGGCGGGAAGCATGGTGGAGAAGTCCACTTCTGCCACGCCGCTGTTCTTGCGGGCCAGGTTATAAAGCTGCATGTATTCCTTGGCGTTCACCATGTCGGGCATCTTGGCAATGTACTGGCCGCCGTAGTAAGCGTCGTATGATACGACGACGCGGCCTTCCTTGCCCTGTTTGGTCGTCACGAGGATAACGCCGTTGGCGGCGCGGGCGCCGTAGATGGCGGCCGATGCGGCATCCTTGAGCACGTCAATGGACTCGATGTCATTGGGGTTGAGGGCGTTGATGTCACCGCCGGCCACACCGTCAATCACGTACAGGGGTTCGGAGTCGCCGATGGTGCCGATACCGCGGATGTTCACCTTGTAACCGCGTCCGGGTTGGCCGGAGTTCTGGGTGATGCTCACGCCGGGCGTCTGGCTCTGCAGGGCGCCCAGGGCGCTGGTGGTGCTCAGCTTGGAAAGATCGTCACCCTTCACCTGCACGGTGGCGCCGGTGAGGAGTTTCTTCTGCTGTACGCCATAGCCGATGACAACGGACTCGGACAACTGGTCCATGTCCTGATAGAGGACGATGTTCAGGGTGGACTGGCCGTTTACCGGAACCTCCTGGCTCACGTAACCCAGGCACTCGACAGAGAGCACACCGCTGGCCGGTGCATCGATAGCATACTTGCCGTCTGCGTCGGAGGTGGTCCAGATGGACGTTCCCTTGACAACGAGCGTGGCAAACGGGACGGGCTCTGAAGAGGAGCCGTCCGTAACCGTACCCTTCACCTTCAGGGTCTGCGCACTGAGGCACAGCGATGCAAGCCCTGCAGCAAAGAGCAATAGGAATTTGGCTGTTTTCATAAGAGAAGTGAATTGATTAATAATAGGTGTTTGTGGTTTGCTGACACAAATTTATGGGAATCTTCACCCTGCGTCGGGGTGAATTTCCGAATGTTTGCACACAATTAACGTAAAAATCGGTCCGTTAGGCGAAAGTGAAAAAAAATTTATATCTTTGCTCGACGGCTTAACCTATGAGCCCCATGAAACACCCGTTATTACTAATAGCAGCCATCAGCGTTGCCCTGCTTTCCTGTTCGCGCAGCAGCGTCCAGGAGGTTGCTCCGGCCGGGCATGTTGCTGACTCCCTTGCCACGTCAGACCCCTTTGATGCAGCCATTGCTATCGCTACCGAGTATGGCCGTTCCATGGACCATCCCCTGCGAGAGCAGGCTATCGCCATCTGCCTGGACCTTCTGGAGATGGACGAGGCCCGGGCCGATACGCAGAAATCGGCCGACAGACGCCTGAGTGTGCTGCGGGTTCTCACCGAGACCTACCGGAATAAACGGGATATGGAAAACTGGCTCAAGTATTCCATCGAGATGGCGGAGCTCAACCGGGATTGGGGCTACGAGAATGACGCCCTCCGCACCGAGGCCGAGATTGGCGTGGTGCTCTCCCTCATCGGCCGGGGACAGGAAGGACTGGACAAACTCAATGCCGTCCTCACGGCCCTTGCCGGGAAAACGCCTCCCAGCCTGGACGGGCTGGATGCCTGGATCGTGGCTGCCAAGCGCAAGATCAATGTGCTGGACCAGATGGAAAAAGCAGACGAGATTATCCCGCTGGCGCAGGAAATCATCTCCCGCCTGGACTACTATGAGGCGCACACATCGGCCTTCACCGAAGACAGCTGGCGGCTTCCCCCGGACCCGATGGACCGGGCACGCTGGTGCGCTTTCTACCGTTCGCAGGCACACGCCTTCCTGGCCAGGGCCTACGCCCTTCAGGGAGACCGCCGGAAAGCCCGTATCGAGCTCGCAATTTTTGAAACATCCGAACACGGAAGCACGCTGAGCGGCCGTGTAATGATATCTTCTACCTGGAAACTGCTTGGAGAATGGAACAAGCTCCTTGCCGTGGACGAAGAACTTCTCTCCCGCATGGAGGGAGATACCCTCAATGCCGACTACGCCTCTATCCTTCGCGACCGCGCCGACGCTGCCAGTGCACGCGGCCACTATCAGGAGGCCTACGGCTGGCTGGGTCGTTATACAAACCTTCAGGATAAACTGGACCACCAGACGCAGGAGAGCCAGGCGCAGGAATATGCGGCCAAGTATCACCAGAAAGAGCAGGAGGTGCAGATTGCCGCTGCCAAGGCGGAGTCCCAGAGAAGGGGATACATCATTGTCATTTTCCTCATCTTCATTTTCTTCATGGCGGCCACTTCCCTGCATTTTGCTTATGAGCGCGGCGTCATTTCCCAGAAGAACCAGGCCCTGGCCCGCATGATCAACGAAAAGACGCCCCGTGCGTCCACGCTGCAGTCCGCCGAGGCAGAGTCTGAGAAGCTGTTCCGCGAGATAGACACGGCCATCCGCTCGGAGCGTCTCTATGCCAATACCAGTTTGCAGCGGCAGGACATCCTGGACCGCTGGAACCTGCGTCGCCAGACCCTCAACGACCTTATGTCGGCCTATGCCGACGGAGATTCTTTCCCCTCTTATATTAATAAGATTCGTCTGGATGAGGCTGTGGAGATGCTGCGGGAGTCCCCGAACCTCGCTATCAGCGATGTCGCAGAGGCTGTTGGCTTTACCATGGCCAATTTCCGCATCCAGTTCAAGCAGCGATATGGCATGACGCCCGTAGAATTCCGCGAGGTGCAGGATGGTGGCGGCAATGTATAGTTTTTTATTTTTGATACATGGGTTAATTTTTGGCTTTTTGACTTAAAGTTCGGTCCGTTGGACCAAAATAAACTGTCAAAAATGGTAAAAGTTAGAAAAGGTACTCTATCTTTGTCCCATGCAAGTCAAACAAGCTCATATCAAACTTTCAGACCGAGACCTGTTCCGTCTTATCGATCAGGCCGTTCGTAAAGAGCGTCTCTATACCAACCCCGCTCTCCAGCGCCAGGATATCATGCGGCGCTTCGGTCTTCGGCGTCAACATTTGAACGCAATCCTTAATTCGTATGCGTACGGGCGTGGGTTCCCCGGCTATATCAACAGTATCCGCCTGCAGGAAGCCGAGCGTCTCATGAAGGAGAGGCCCGAGCTCTCCATCACGGCCATTGCCGAGTCGGTGGGGCTTACCCTCCCCAATTTCCGCATCCAGTTCAGGAACGTATACGGTTACAATCCCGCAGAGTACCGCGCGTCTCATCTGCTTGAGAAATAACGGATTTTTATCATTTTGAAACAAATCAAATTTGGTCCAGTGAACCAAATTCGTGTTTGTTTCGAATGGTATTTACCGTTTTTTACATTATTTTTGTTCTCGAGACTAACCATTAACTAAACTAAGACTCATATGACACGGACACTTAAACTTGGAATACTTCTTTCGGTGGCCCTGCTTTCAGGCATGGCCACGGGAGCCATGGCACAGACAGCCGGTTCCTCCCCCTGGTGGGTTGAGGCGCAGGCCGGTTTCTCCAACGCTTCCGGAGAAGGATCTTTCTTTGGTATGACCTCCCCGGCGCTGGCTGTCAGTGCAGGCTACCGTTTCTCCCGTCCCCTCGCGCTGCGCGTGGGCGTGGGCGGTTATGAAGGAAAAGGTTATGTGATGCGTACCAAGGAGTACTATCGCTACAACTATATAAGGCCCACCGTGGATCTTATCTGGCATCCCCTCCCCAAACTTAACAATTTGTATGTCTTCGCCGGCGCCGGTCTCATGGTGGGACTCTCCAACGGTGCCTCGAAGGCAGACGTAAGCTTCAAGCCGGACTACTTCCAGGATCTCTGGGTTCCTGCCAAGGCTTTCATGGCCGGTCGCCTGGGCGCCGGATATGCCTTCCCCGTAGGAAAGAACCTTTCCATTACGGCAGAGGCCATCGGCTCGCTCATGCCGGATGCCGTCAACTCCAAGCACGGCTCCACCCCCGACGCCAGCATCGCCCTGATGGCTGGCCTGCGTTACGCTTTTGGCGCCAGGGCCCCGAAGGCTCCGAAGGCCCCGAAAGCCCCGAAGGTCGCCGAACCTCAGATTGTAGTAGAGCCTGAAATTGTCGTAGAACCCGAGGTGGTCGTTACTCCTGAGGTAGAGTCCAAACCTTTGCATATAGAAGAAGAGGTAAAAGTTGAAGAGGTAGAGGTTGAAGAGGTAGAGGTTGAAGAAGTAGAGCTTCCGGCACCCGTCAAGCTTTATTTTGACAGCAATTCCTGGAAGGTCAGGGAAGAATATGGCGGGGAAGTGGAAAAGATGGCGGCCTTCCTCAAGGAGCACCCGGGAGTGGTTCTCACCCTCACCGCCTATGCCGACAGCGCTTACGGAACACCGTCCTATAATCAGACCATTACCGAGCGGCGCGTCAGGGCGGTAAGAAAAGCACTTCTGAAGGCCGGCGTCCCCGAGTCCCAGCTGGAAGGAAAGCCCATGGGCGGGACAGACCTCTTCAGCAAGGGAAAGAAAATCAGCGGTAACCGGGTGGTTATCTGCGAATGGAAATAAGCAAGTAATAACACTCAATAATAGCAAGTATGAAAAACGTATGCAAGTATGCCTTGCTGGCAATTTTTGCCGCATCGCTGGCCACGGTGTCCTGTACCTCGGACATGAAGGCCGACCTCGAGCGCATCGAGGACAAGATTGACGCCAACCAGGCCAGTCTGCAGCAGCAGATCACTGCCATGAAAACTGCGCTGGACACCTACAAGACAGAGGTGGCTCCCGAGCTGCAGTCTCTCGTGCAGGCCGACAAGGACCTCCTTGCCAGCCTGAATGCCGCGAAGACGGAACTCACCGAGGCCCTTGCCGGTAAGGTGAGCGAAGAGTCCTTCCAGACGGCCGTGGGTAATTTCGAGACCACCATCGGCCAGCTTCTGAAGAACCAGAAGGCTGTTGACGATGCCCAGGACGGTAAGATCAACGCCAACACGCTGGCCCTTGAGGCCCTTGCCACCCGTGTGGAGACCTATAAGACGGACCTTGAGACGGCCATCAACACCCGCATTGCCGCTCTGGACGCTGCCATCGGCGGTACCATCTCGGCCCTTGACACCCGCATCCTTGCCAACGAGGCTGCCATCAAGAAGCTCAACGAGGAGACCATCCCCGCCCTGGCCGCGCGCGTGAAGGCCTGCGAGGACAACATCGGCCTTCTCAAGACCGACCTTGAGGCTTTCAAGAAGGCTACCTCCGACAACCTCACCGTCATTAACGCTACTCTCACGACCCTCAGCTCCACCAAGCTGGACGCTTCCGTGTACAACACCTTCGTTGAGAGCTTCGTGAACTGGAAGGGCTCCGTGGACACCCATCTCGGCTCCATCGACGACAAAGTGACCGCCCTGGAGAACCTGATGGCCATGCTGAACGCCGAGCTCGCCATCCTCAAGAGTGACGAGGAGCCCGGTTACATCACGCTTCAGGCCTACGTAGAGGGTATCCGTGATGCCCTCCAGACCGAGATTGACCTCCTGGCCGGCAAGGATATCACCATGGACGAGATCATGGCCCTGCTGGACGAGAAGTTCAAGGAGAAGCTTTCCGCGCTGGATGCGGAGATTGCCCTTCTGAAGTCCCGCGTGCAGTCCCTGGTGTTTGTTCCGCAGTATAAGGACCTCAAGTTCGGCATTCCGTTCTCGCTCCTCACCGACGGCAACAACAGCATCGCCATCGCTTACAACGAGCCCGTCGATCACTTCGACGTAGTATATAAGGTGGCTCCCGACTCCCTTGCCGAAGGCCTCGCCGCCCACGCCAAGGAAGTCTTCACGTTCGTGATCGAAGACGGCCTCCAGACCCGTGCCCCCGAGCTGGCCAAGCCCAAGCTCACCATCCTGGAAGCCGAGGGCGACAACACCACCGGCAAGATCACCTTCACGCTCATGCATGAGAACTTCGAGGCAACCGTTGAGAACGACGAGCCCGTGCTGGACTCCTACGCCGTGTCTCTGGTGGTGGCCGATGAGGCCCGTGGCATCCACGTGGCTTCCGAGTACACCGGCACCATCAACGTTCCCAGCCCCAAGATCACCGTGGACATGAAGAACCTGTACAAGGTAAATCCCACCGACTCCACCAACATCGTGGTCTACACCAAGACAACCAACGAGTACAAGAACGAGATCGAGTACATCGACTCCACGCTCCGCTATCCTTATAAGGACTGCTTCCTCGCTGCCAAGATCACTCCTGTCTCCAACAAGTACATGACCAAGATGGCCGAGGAGCCTCATTACACCTACGAGAAGCTCCGTGAGCTGGGCTGGAACATGCCTCAGTCCTCGCTGGTGATTACCACCACCGCTGCTGACGACAAGTGCGCCTTCCTCAAGCACGCCGACCTCGCTAACGCCGAGTACGCTACCGTGAACATTGACTCCACCAAGGCCCTCAAGCTTGTGAAGGAGCACCTCATCGGGACCTCCGACGTCCACACCAAGAAGCTCAACTACGCCTACAACAACGGTATCAACAGCAGCGAGAGCGCTACCCTTAATATGAGCGCCCTCATCACCCTTGGCAAGGCCAACAAGCTCAACTTCGAGATCATCCACGACATGAAGTGGACCTACGAGATTGACAAGAAGGCCGACCACGAGAACATCGCCATCTTCAACACCAACTGGGAGCACATCAACCTGGTGTCCAAGCCGGTTCTGCTCCGCGACACCCTGAAGGTGACCCTGGACGGTTCCGACAAGGCCTACGGTATTGTGGCTTCCGACTTCTACGGCAAGTCCTTCACCAAGGGCGCCGATGCTACCGTTCCCCAGAGCCTGAAGGTGTACGACTACACCGTGAAGACCCCCAACGTGGTCTCCGATACGGACACTACCATCGTCCTCACCAAGGCCGGTATCTCCTCCTGGGGCGAGCCTTCCGGCGAGAAGAATATCTGCAAGGCGCAGTACGACCTTGCCGGCAGCTATGTGCTTCCTTTCTCCAAGCAGTCCAATGCCCTTGTGACCATCAACGCCATTGACCGCGACCGCACTCCCATCGAGCTCACCCTGAAGCCCTTCAAGGTAACCATCCTGGGCGGCGAGTCCGTGACCGAAGGCGGCCAGTATGTAGAGGGCCTCGAGGAGCGCTACCTCATCAAGTCCCAGAACCTTGCCGACAGCGTCTACAACAAGTTCGTGAACCAGAAGATCTTCGCCGCCGCTGACTACTCCCGCAAGAATGCCTTCGGCCTTGCCGAGGACAGCGAGTTCAACAGCGCCAATGTGGTCTGGAACAACGTGAGCAACGGCCCTGCCGCCCGCTTCAACAAGGTGTTCACCAACGACTCCCAGGGCGGCAGCTTCTACCTGCAGTCCAACGACGTGGAACTGGGTGCCTCGTACGAAGCCGCCAAGCACCTCACCTCCGAGGCTCTCCGCAACCTCTCGCAGAACTACGTGGCCGGCAGCGGTGAGTATCTGCCCGAGGCCGATGCCACCAAGTTCGTGACCTACTCCTTCTACAGCTACATCGGCCAGGTAGTGAACGTGAACTGGCCTCTGCAGGCTGTTACCGCCGAGCCTTACAAGTTCACCACCTATGGTGCTCTGGAAAGCGCCGGTAACTACTACTTCAACATCTCTCCCAGCACGGTGTGGTACAACCCCGACGAGATCACCCGCGCCAACACCGAGCTCGACCTCATCATGAACGGTAACATCCAGGTGGTGACGGGTACCAGCGGTGAAGGTGGTATCAACCCTGCCAACCTTTCTTCCAAGGGTCTTGTTCCCGTGTTCAAGCTTACCGACAAGCCCGAGCACAAGGGCGTTACCATCAGCGATCCCAAGTTCAAGTCCAACGTTCGGTACTATGGCCAGGTAGACAGCGTGGCTGTGAAGAGCGCCCTGTTTGTGAACTCCCACTCCACCCTGTTCTATGTGCCCGGCAGTGAGAACATGTACGTGAACTACTCCGACAAGAAGATTGACTCCGTGTTCGTTCGCAAGTTCAACCCCATCGCCGAGCCCGCCAAGCAGGTTCTCACCGGCAATGCCGTGGTGAACGCCGGCACTGCAGGTGTCCTTCCTCTGAACATGGTAGATATCAACGGTAACTACATCTACAAGAATGGTTATGCCCAGAGCAACAAGGGTAAGTACAAGGAGACCATCTATAAGATCTTCAACGCCATTCGCTTCACGCTCGTGTCTGTGAACGGCAGTGAGGAGCTTGGCGGCTTCAGCCTGGTAAGCGGCGACACGCCCGATGTCCTCAAGCTGAATGTCCCTGCCGGTGCTGCCGAAGGTGTCTACACCATTGTTGTGGAAGCCAGCTCCTCATGGAAGGACTACACCTACACGCTCACCATCCGTAACGGTAACGTGACCGGTGGTATCGATGCCGGCAACCAGGACTATGGTAACGGCGGTAGTCAGACTTGGAAATAATCTAAACTTTTGAAAACTATGAAACTAAATAAGTGTTTTGGCACCCTGCTTTTCGCAGGAGCCATCCTGGTCGGTTGCTCCAAGGCTACGGACAGTCTGAAACCTCAGACTGCCCAGAAGCAGGAGACCGAAAAGGCCACCGAGGAGTCTCAGGTCACTGAGACTCCCCAGGGCCCCAACGCGTTCATCCTCAAGATTGAGGCCGAGAACGCTGCCACCAAGGCCCTTACCGACCTGGGCCAGACCCTGGGCTCGGAGTGGAAACAGGGAGACAGCATCAGCGTGTACAACGTGACCACGGGGGAGGCCATCGAGGGCTGGCTGTATGCTGAGGCCGATGGCACCAGTACCACCTTCTCCGGTACGGTTGCCGGTAACTTCAACCAGGGGGATATCCTCCTCCTTCAGTTCCTGGCTCCCGATTACATGCAGCAGGACGGTACGCTGGAAGGCCTTGCCGCCCAGTGCGACTACGCCACTTCCCAGGTGGAAGTGACCGCGATTGATCCCGAGGCCAAGACCATTTCCACCGAGCAGGCCAACTTCGAGAAGATGCAGGCTGTGGTGAAGTTCAATATCACCAACCGCAAGAACCCCGTGGAACCCGTAAAGGTGACTTCCTTCATGGGCTACGGCAAGCTTCCGGGCCAGGAGATTCCTTTCGGCATCTATGTAAAACCTGCGGTTGCGACGGACGAGCTCTATGTGGGTATCCCATACATTGAGAATCTGAAGATTACCTTCGAGGCCGAGGGTGAGGATGGTTTTGACTATCGTCTCATTGTTCCCGAGGTGAGCTTCGAGGATGGTCTTTACTATCGCCGCCAGCTCAACATGAAGCGCAAGGCTAATGTGAAAGCCCCCGTGGCTATTGACACGCTTGTGTATAACAGCGTGCCTCAGAAACTGGTAGAACCCGCCCATGTGTATTGGATGGTGAATGGCCAGGAGATCATCCTGGACCATGACAAGGACTATCAGCAGGATTCCTGCGTCATCTCCTACTTTGTGAAGAAGGAAGTGACTGCGGGCACTGTTCCCACGGCTCCTACTGCTGCCGAGAATGGCTGGCTTAACGAAATCCCCACCCAGACCCACGCCGGTACCTACTATGTATGGACCAAGATGACGGGTAACTACGACTACGAGGATGCGGACGTGAGTGACAACCCCGTGAAGGTAGTGATTGCGAAGGCTACTCCTACCATTAACGCTACGGCTGTCTCTACTGACATGACCTACAACGCCCAGAGCCAGAACCTGCTTTCCGGTGCTGCTGCCCTGAAGATTGGTGACACGGTTGTGACTACTGAAAAGGATGCTGCCGCCACAGCTTGCACCATCAAGTATTATGTGACTACGGAGAATCTCTCCCAGGCTCCGGCTGCTAACGCTTCCGGTTGGGGAACCTCTTACGCTGCCGTTCACGCCGGAACCTACTATATCTGGATCATGACTGAAGGCAATGGCGATATGAATGCTGCTACTGCCAAGGTGACTAAGAGCGTTGCCAAGGCTACTGTATCGGTGGATGTATCTGCAGTTTCTGGCGATCTTGTCTTCAATACGCAGCAGCAGAACCTGCTTTCTGCAGCCGCCAAGATTAAGCTTGGAACGAAGGACGTCACTACCGCTACGGATGATCAGAGCAAGGCCTGTGTCATTTCGTACTATGTGAGCTCCAGTAACTCTACTGCCACTGGCGGCAGCTGGGGTACAAGTTACAGCGCCAAGAATCCTGGTACCTGGTACGTATGGGTGAAGGTGACCGGAAACGGTGATATCAACGATGTCGCTGCCGCTTCCAAGGTATCCAAGTACATTGACAAGGCTACTCCCACTGTGACGACTACGCCTACGGCAAAGACCGGCCTTGTTTACAATGGCGCTGCTCAGAACCTTGCCAATGCCGGTTCTACAAATGGTGGAACCCTTAAGTACAGCACCGATAACGTTAACTGGTCCAATAATGTTCCTACGGGTACCAATGCCGGCAGCTATACGGTTTATTGGAAGGTCGTCGGCAACGATTACTATTATGACAAGAGTGGTGGCAACTTCACTGTTACTATTGCCAAGGCAAATGGTTGGGTGACTTTGAGCTCGTATTCCCATACATTCAATAAAACTGGGCTTGTCCAATTCTGTAGTTTTACGGTCAATTCTACCAGTGGCGGCTCATTTAGCCTTAGTGGAAATCCTAGTGGGTTCATCGCTCAAACAGACGGGAATACAGTTACGATAGTACGTACGGGTAGTAACGTGACTGTAACTTATACAGTTTCTACACCTGAAACAGCTAATTACAAAGCAGCAACGGCAACGTTTACCTGTTATAAGGGTAATTAAATATTCAGTAATTTTTCTGTGGCCGGGACCCCGTTCCCGGCCACTTTTTTATCGGCCCGCCCCATCGGCATCGGCTCGCGTGATGCGCAACTCGCTGCCTGTCACGCACTTGCGCATCCACGGGTGCACGCCGCGGTGCACCCGACAATCAGCATCTCGCTGTGAATCAGCTACTTGCCAATCACCCGGGTTGCAGGCTCCCGCATCTGCTACGATCTTAAGCAGGAAAAGGCCCAAATCCTGCTTAAGTTCGTCAGCAGTGACGAGTAAAAGAAAGGCGAAATTATGTATCTTTGCCAGAGTAACAATTCGCACCGATATGAAAAGGCTTATTTTTATTCTCTGCCTCGCCCTGGCGCAAGCGGCGCTGGCGCAGGAGTTTAAACCCTATATTCCAGAAGATGAGATGCCGGACGTAGTGCAGGTGCTGCCTGCTCCGCCGCAGGATCCCAGCACGGACTTTGACCACGACATTCTCCGCTACATGTGGGGCAAGCAGCAGCGCAAAGACCCCGCCAGGCTGGAGATGGCCATCCGTGACGCCATCTGGAGCATGGACACTACGCTCGTCATCCTGGGAGAGCCTTTTGGCGTAGAAATCTCCAAAGACAAGACCCCGGCCATATACGAGGTTCTCACCAGAGGCATCACCACCATCGAGAACATCCGGTTCCGGCCCAAGGCGCATTACTTCCGCATACGACCCTTCGCCTATTTCAAAGAGCCCTCCATCTTCCCGCAGGATGACGAGTGGCTCGCTACCGAAGGCTCGTATCCTTCCGGCCACACCATCCGGGCCTGGGCCTGTGCCCTCCTGATGTCGCAGATTAACCCCGCTACGGCCGAGGCTGTCTTCGCCCGCGCCTGGATTTCCGGCGAAAGCCGTGTTGTCTCCGGTTGCCACTGGCAAAGCGACGTAGACGCCAGCCGCCCCGTAGCCGGTATCGGTTATGCCCGTCTCCAGACATCGGCCGAATTCCAGAAGGACATGGCCCGTGCCCAGGCAGAGCTGAAGAAACTGGCTAAAATCCAGCCGTAAATTGACAATCTTAAGCATCTTTTGCGGCAAATCCTGCTTTTGTTCGTCACTGCTGACGATCTTAAGCAGGATTTGGGCCTTTTCCTGCTTAAGATCGTAGCTGATGCGGGAGCCTGCAACCCGGGTGATTGGCAAGTGGCTGATTCACAGCGAGATGCTGGTTGTCGGGTGCACCGCGGCGTGCACCCGTGGATGCGCAAGTGCTTGAGTGAGAGCGAGTTGCGCCTCTGGCGGGAGGGGCGGGCCGATGGCGCGGCGCAGGAAAAGAATTACCCCGCTCGCGCATTATCACAATGGGCGGCGGGGGTTATGGTAAGGTATCAATATTTATGTCTGATACCCCTTTATTCTAATACCGTGCCAAATTAGAAGATTTTCTTCTTTTTCTTGGTTTTGGCGTTCCATTCACCGTAAATTTCGCTTACGTTTCCGGCGGTGATGAAACCATGTATCTCATTGTCTTTAATGTAGTTCATGAGGTTGGCGAACTCTTCCTGCGTGAGGAGGGCCTGAATCTCAATATTCTGGTGGCCGTTGTACCCGCCCGTAACATTGTAGAGGGAGCAGCCGCGCTGCAGGTCCTCGATGATGTACTTGCGGATGCGCTCGTACTGTGACGTGATAATGCACACACGCTTGCGGCGGTTAAGACCGGCCGTGAAGTGGTCCAGGGCCAGGCCGTTGATCCAGGTGCCGATAAGGCCGATGACCACCATGCGGAACGGGTTGATGGCGAAAGCCGTGCAGCAGATGAGGGCGCCGGCAACCGCAACTGATGTGCCAATCTCCAGATGGAAGTACTTGTTCACGATCTTGGCCAGGATGTCCAGACCGCCGGTGGAAGCATTGATATGGAAAAGGATGGTCTGCGAGGCGCTCAGGATGAGCACGAAGCAAAGAAGGTCGAACCACGGATCTCCCATCACCGAAGTGGCGCCTTCTTCCATGATGCGGCTCACCGGCATTACCTTCTCCCAGAACTCGATGAAAGGTCCCAGGATAAGGGCCGTGTACACAGTCTTGGCGCCAAATTCATGGCCGATCATCACCCAGGCCATCACCAGCAGGATGGCATTGATGATGGTGACCACCACGGAAACCTTCACGGTAACGCCCGCCAGCCCGAACAGGCCGGAGATAACCATGGACAAACCGGTGATGGAGCCGATGACCAAATTGCTGGGCATGAGGAAGTAATACACGGCGGCAGCCGCAATGAGCATGGCTACCGTCATGATAATGAGTTCTTTCCAGAATTTCCAGGTTCCCAGCGTCTTAAGCAGGTCTTTCATTTTGTTTAGTTTTAGCTACTCAAAGGTAATGATTTTTTCAGTAACTTTGCACGAATTATGATAAAAGCAATCGTTTTTGACATAGGCGGCGTGCTCATCGGCCTGGACCTGGGCCGCTGCATCCAGGCTTTCCAGGATATTCTGGGCTACTACCGCATTACCGAGCTCCTGGACCCCTACCACCAGAAAGGCATCTACGGAGAAATGGAAGCCGGCCGGCTCACCGCAACCGAATTCCGCACCCTGGTGCTCTCGGAGTCCAAGCCCGGCAGCAAACCCTCCGACGTAGACCGCTGCATGGGCGCCCTCCTTACGGGCATGACCCAGGACACCGTAGATACCGTGAAAGAACTCGCCACGCGCTATCCGTTGTACCTCCTTTCCAACAACAATCCCATCGCCATGCCCCTCATCACCGGGATGTTTCGCGAAAACGGATTGGGCCCCGAAACCTTCAAAGGTCAGTTCATCTCTTCCGAAATGCGGCTCCTCAAACCTTCGCGGGAAATCTACGAGGCAACCGTCAAAGGCATCGGCCTGCCCGCAGAGGAAATTCTCTTTATAGACGACAACGAGGCCAACGTACTGGCCGCCCGCGAAGCCGGCCTCCAGGCACGCCTCTACATGCCCGGCGCCCGTCTTTCCACCCTTCTGGCCGATTGCTAGCTCCTATGTCCCTGTACTCCTGGTTCCGTATCAGCAAACCTCGCGCAGAGAAAGTTCCTGCGCCCGAGGTAGACAGGACGTACAGACGCCTCCGCACCCGTACCTTCTGGGGCGTGACGGTAGCCTACACCCTCTACTACGTGTGCCGCATGACCCTGGGCGTAGTGAAGCAGCCCCTCATCGACGGCGGCGTGCTCACGGCAGGGCAGCTCGGTATCATCGGCTCGGCCTTCTACTTTGTGTACGCGGTAGGGAAGTTCCTCAACGGCTTCATCGCCGACTACTGCAACATCCGCCGTTTCATGGCCGTCGGGATTGGCATATCGGCCCTCATGAACCTCATCCTGGGCCTCCTGGGCCTCTGGAACTGGCCGGCGGGTCTTCTTCTGGCCGCCTTCTCGCTCCTCTGGGGCATCAACGGCTGGATGCAGTCCATGGGCTCGCCTCCCGGTACCATCTCCCTGAGCCGATGGTTCCCGCTCAAAAGCCGCGGCACCATGTACGGCATCTTCTCTTCCACGCCCCAGCTGGGCAAAGCCGTCTCCATGATCATGACCGGCTTCATCGTCGCAGCGGCGGGCTGGCAGTGGGGATTCCTGGCGGCGGCCGCTGCGGGAGCCATCGGCCTGGTCGTGTCCCTCGTCTTTATCTCCGACACCCCCGAAAGCGAAGGCCTCCCCTCCGTCGAAGAGCTCTCCGGGGAACCCGTCCAGGAGAAAAAGCCCACCCGGGAGTTGCAGAAATGGGTTTTCCGCCACCCCGGCATCTGGGTCATCGCCATCTCCACCGCCTTCCTCTACATCACGCAGCATGCCGTGAGCGACTGGGGCGTACTGTTCCTGCAAAAGCAGAAAGCCTTCTCCCTGGAGCAGGCCGCGCAGATCATCGGCCTGGCCGAGATTTTTGGCGTGGCAGGCAACCTTGCCGCCGGCTGGCTGTCCGAGGTCCTGTTCCGCGGCAACCGCGTGCGCCCCGTGGTCCTTTCCGGCATCCTGGCCGTCCTCTCCCTCGCGGGCTTCCTCTTCCTGGACGGCGGCTTTGGCCTCAACATGGCCTTCGTAGCCGTCTTCAGCTGCTCGTTCTCCGTGGTGTTCTGCATCGTGGCCGGCCTCATGGCCCTCGACTTTGTGCCGCGCCGCGCAACCGGAGCCGCCCTTGGCATCGTGGGCGTTTCCAGCTACGCCGCAGCCGGCCTGCAGTCTGTCGCCAGCGGCCTCCTCATTGACGGATTCGCCTCTGACGGCCTCTACAACTTCGTTCCCGTATCCGTTTTCTGGATTGCAGCCTGCTTCCTGGCCTTCTCTCTCCCGGTCGTTGGCTGGAAGTATCTTCGCCGCTAGGCACACGTTTGTATTTGCAGGGAAATCTTCGTATATTTGTGCGTATTGTCACTAGACTTTAACTGATTTAAATTTTATACACGGTAACCTTTATGAAAAACGTCTCTAAAAGCCTGATGCTCACCTGCATAGCTTTGCTGGTGAGCGTTATTGCCTTTGCCCAGGTGACAACCTCCTCCATGAGCGGACGCATCACGGATGAGTCCGGTCCCGTGGTAGGCGCCACCGTGGTGGCCGTCCACGAGCCCACGGGCTCGCAGTTCTACTCGGTCACCGATGCCAAGGGCTACTACCGGCTCAACAGCATCACGGCCGGCGGCCCCTACACCGTCACCGTCGCCTGCATGGGTTATGCCGATGCCGTCTTCAAGGACATCACCGTAGCCCTGTCGGACAACCTGGTGCTGGATACCACCCTGGCCGAGGAATCCCTCACGCTGGAAGGCGTGGTGGTAAAGGCCGAGGGCCGCACCTCCAACATGAGAAGCGACCGCGCCGGAGCCATCACCTCCATGAGCGCCAAGGAAATCCAGGCCCTGCCCACCGTGAGCCGCAGCATGAACGACCTTCTCAAGCAGACCCCCCAGGCCTATGTAGACGGTTCCAAGGTTTCCATCGGCGGCGGTAACTACCGCCAGTCCTATGTGACCGTGGACGGCGCCGCCTTCAACAACGCCTTCGGTATCGGCTCCAACCTGCCGGCCGGCGGCAGCCCCATCTCCCTGGACGCCCTGGAGCAGATGGCCATCTCCGTCACCCCGTATGACGTGCGCCAGAGCGGCTTCACCGGCGGCGGCATCGCCGCTACCACCAAGAGCGGTACCAACCAGGTTACCGGAACGGCCTACGTCTACTTCCGCAACCAGAACATGCGGGGCACCGAGGTGGCCGACTACAAGCCCCTCACCACCGACCCCAGCCGCTACTTCATGTACGGCGCCTCCGTAGGCGGCCCCATCATCAAGGACAAGCTCTTCTTCTTCCTCAACGTGGAGGCCGATAACAGCGTGACGCCCGGCCCCTCCCGCCGCTACTCCAACTACATCGACGACGGGACCGGCAAGCTGGTGCGCGACGGCGACAAGGAAGTGTTCACCAACGGAAAGGACGGCGTGGCCCGTCCCAGCGCCGTAGTCCTCGATGCCCTGAGCAAATACCTCCTGGACACCTACGGCTACGACACCGACGTCTACAACGGCTACTCCATCCAGTCCCCGTCCCTCAAACTCCTGGCCCGCCTGGACTGGAACATCGGCCGCAACCATAAGCTGAACCTGCGCTACAGCATGACGCAGTCCAAGTATGCTGCCAATCCCTCCGGTTCCCTCACGGGCTTCCTCGATACCAGCTATGCCCCCAAGGGCGGCCGCACCTCCATGTGGTCCAGCTACTACAAGAACGCCCGCTACTACCAGGAACAGAACTTCTACTCCGTGGCAGCCGAGCTCAACTCCCGCTTCCTGGACGGCAAGCTCAACAATACCCTCCGCGCCACCTACTCCCATCAGTACGACCCCCGCAGCCAGGAAGGCGGTTACTTCCCGGGCGTGGACATGGTAGTGGGCGTGGGCGGCGACCGCGCCATCTACACCGTCTTCGGCTCCGAGACCTTCTCCTACGGTAACCTCCGGGACGTTCACACGGTGCTGGCCACCGACGAACTCACCCTCAGCGCCGGTATCCACAACCTCCTCCTGGGCGCCCAGTTCGAGTACAACCACACCACCAACGGTTACCAGACCCAGGGCGGTGCCGCCTACGTATTCGAATTCCCCACCGAGCAGGCCCTCTACTCGTCCATCCTGGACAAGACCGTATTCGACAACCCGTCCCAGTTCGCCGTCACCCACGGCAACAACGTGAACCTCTCCCAGGAATATCCCACATTCCAGTACGAGCAGGTATCGGCCTACCTCCAGGACCAGATCAACTTCTCCAACAACTTCCGCGTCACCGCGGGCGTTCGTCTGGAGTACCCCTTCTATCCTTCCATCGCCTACAACTACAATCCCAACGTGGCTGCGGCCACCTTCGCCCCCACGTTCACCAATCCGGAAGGCAAATATGACTCCTCCGAGCTTCCCAAGGCCCGCGTCACGGTCTCTCCCCGCGTAGGCTTCAACTGGGATGTGCTGGGTAACCGAAAGCTGGTCCTGCGCGGCGGTACGGGCCTGTTCGTGGGCCGTATCCCGTTCGTGTGGATCGTGGCCCAGGCCGGCAACTCCGGCGTGGTCCAGACCCCCATCGCCCTCAAGGCCGGCGGCAACACGCCCATCCCGGCCATCGGCACAGACCGTAACGCCATTATCCAGTCCATCTACGGCGGCAACTACACGCCCATGATTCCCGACACCCTCACCCAGCTCACGCTCATCGATCCCGCCATCAAGAACCCCCGCACCTGGAAGTCCTCCCTGGCCGTGGACGTAGAGCTTCCCGCCGACTGGACGTTCTCCGTGGAAGGCGTGTACAGCAAGGAGATGTTCCCCGTCACCATCACCAACATCGGCCTCAAGAGCCCCGCTTCGCTGGAGCAGGTCCCGGACATCAGCGCCCGCCCCTACTACAGCAACGGCTACTACAATAACAACATGAAGGACGTGTTCCTCCTGAACAACGTGAACAACAGGGCCCTGTGGGGTTACTACTACTCCATCACCGCCAGCCTCACCAAGAAGCTCTGGAAGGGCATCACCGGCAACATCAGCTACACCTACACCGACGCCCGCTCCATCAACGACGGCGTGGGAGACCAGGTGTCGTCGGCCTGGAAAGACCTCATCACCAAGCGCGGCACCAACAACATGGAGCTGGGCATCCCCAACTACGTGATGCCGCACCGCGTCATGGCCAACATCACCTGGACCAAGGACTACTACAAGTACTTCGGCACCACCATCGCCCTGCAGTACTACGGCGGTCCCCGCAGCCGCGGCAGCGTCAACTACGTGAACAACATCTACAATGACGGCGGTTACCAGTACAGCCTCATTGACATCCCCACCTACAATGACCTCTTCGGCCCCAATGGCTGGCAGTTCAACCCCACCAGCTACACCGACGCCGACAAGGTGTCCCACACCTATACCGCCGAGGAGCAGAAGCTTGACTTCTGGAACTACATCCAGCAGGACCCCTATCTGCGCAAACACACCGGCGAAGTGGCCGAGCGCAACGCGAGCGTCGCTCCCTGGGTGCACAAGTTCGACCTCAAGATTGCCCAGAACTTCTACTTCTACACGGGCTCCAGACACCACAAGCACACCATCCAGCTGGGCGTAGACATCGAGAACTTCGCCAACATGCTCAATCCCTGGTGGGGCAACGTGTACGGCCTCAATCTGGGAGACGGTTACGGCAACACCAAGCCGCTCAACCTCACCAACCCCGACAAAGTGTACCTGGAAGGCGCCAAGCCCGTCTTCGAGTTCCAGCGTAACGGAACCGAGGTCCTCAAGGAGACCTACTCCCGTACCGCCGGCTCGGCCAGCACCTGGTCCATGATCGTGAGCGCCCGTTACATCTTCTAATCCCTCACGCCTTATGAAAATCAAGAATATTCTCTGCGGTATCGCATTCGTCCTTATGGCAGCGGCCTGCAACGATGAAACTTTCTACGTTGAGGCCCCGAAGATTACTACCAGCACGGCTTCCATCGTCCTGGAAGGCTCCGATGCCGGTGAGGCCGCTTTCACCTTCACGGCCAACCTGCCCTGGCACATCGAGGTAAGTGCCGTCACGGCCGACGCCTCCATCGGAGACATCAAGGTTTCGCCCAAGGAAGGCCAGGGTTCCCTGCGCCCCATTGAGGTAAGCATCACCTATAAGGCCAACAAGGACCTCAAGCGGGATGCCATCATCTCCATTCTCACCAATGCCGCCAGCGCTTCCGTGCGCTTCACCCAGCCCGGCGCCAATGATCCCACCGAGGTGAAGGGCTCCCGTGAAACGCCTTACAAGCCCACCGACGCCGTGAAGGACGTCAAGGGCGGCAATACGCCGGCCGGCAGCGTCTACGTACGCGGCATCGTGTACAAGATTGTGGACCTCAGTCCCAAGCTGGCCGATGGTACCGGCTACGGCAATGCCACCTTCTGGATTTCCGACGACGGCACCGCTCCGGATAACGACAACGACGCCTTCGAGGTGTACCGTGCCAAAGACTACGGCATGGTGGCCTACAGCGGCGTGGTAGAGCCCAAGGAGGGAGACGTCGTCACCGTCTTCGGCCCCATCACCCAGTACAAGGAAACGGTGGAGACCAAGCAGAACGAGGCCCAGATCCTGGGCGTGAACGGCCTGGGCGCCCCTTACGGAGACGGCTCTGCCGAATCCCCGTACAACGTGGGCAAGGCTGTTGCGGAGGCATCGGCCCTCGCCGACGGCGTCAACTCCGGCGAAGTATATATTAAAGGTATCGTGAGCAAGGTCAAGTCCTTCTCTTCGAACTACGGAGACTTCACCTACTACATTACCGACGACGGCGCCCACGTCCTGGACGACGCCAAGTACATGCAGGTATATGCCGGCAAGAGCTTCGGCGGAGAGAAATTCTCTTCGGAAGAAGACCTCAAGGTAGGTGACGAAGTCATCTTGAGGGGTACCCTCGCCAACTACAAGGGCAACACCCCCGAGGTGAACAAGGGCAGCGTGCTCATCCAGCTCAACGGCAAGACTGAATAGTTAAAAACATAATAACAACTGAATATGAAACTTAGAAAACTCTTTTTGGCAGTCCTGGCCGGAGCAACCATGCTCATGGCCTGTGACAAGAAAGAAGTGGACCTGGGTCCCGCCAAGCTCACCGTGAATCCCACGGACGTAAGCTTTGAGGCCGAGGTCTCCTCCCAGGATATCAGCCTTGTCGCCACCCGCGACTGGGCCGTAACCAGCCTTCCGGACTGGGTCGCCCTCTCCAAGGAGTCCGGCGCCGCCAATCCCGCCGGTCAGAAGCTCTCCGTCTCGGTCACCGAGAACAAGGGCCACAACCGCAGCGCCACCATCATCTTCTCCATCGGCTTTGCCCGTCAGGCCCTCACCATCAGCCAGGTGGGCCCGGAGGGTGTGGTAGACAACGGAGACGGCTCCAAGGAGAACCCGTACACCGTGGCCGGCGCCATCGAGTACGTGAAGGGACTGGGGGCCGATGTCGAGAGCCCCAAGAAGGTCTTCGTGAAGGGTATCGTCTCCACGGTGGAGACCACCTACGAGGCCAGCGGCACCTACGGCAACGCTACCTTCAACATTGTTGACGAAGAAGGCTCCTCCGACGTCTTCAAGGTGTTCCAGACCTACTATCTGGGCAATGTGAAGTGGACCAAGGCGGACAACAACCCCGACATCAAGGAAAAGGATGAAGTCATCATCTACGGTACAATCTATAATTATAAAGGTAACACCCCCGAGACCGTGGGCAAGGGCGCATCCTTCGTCTACAGCCTCAATGGCGTGAACCGCGGCGGTGCAGACTCCGGCTCCGGCGACGGTACCGCCAAGGGTACCGGTACCCTGGAAGATCCGTATAATCCTGCCGGCGCAGCCGCAGCTGTCGCTTCGCTCACCTGGACCGACAAGGACAATTACGACAAGACCGAACCCGTTTACATCAAGGGTAAGATCTCCAAGGTTTCCACTACCTTCGAAGCCAGCGGCAGCTACGGCAACGCCAGCTTCACCATCGTGGACGAAACCGACGGCACCGGCTCCTTCGAGGTATTCCAGACCTACTATCTGGGCAACCGCCAGTGGAAGACCGGCGACACCGAGATCAAGGTAGACGATATCGTCATTGTTCACGGCCCCATCATGAACTACAAGGGCAATACGCCCGAAACAGTTGGCAAGGGCGCCAGCTATATCTACAGCCTCAATGGCACTACCGACGGTGGCGGCCAGGGCGGTGGCACCGGCACTCCTTCCGGCGACGGCACCCAGGCCAATCCTTACAACGTGGCCGCAGCCGTGGCTGCCGTGAAGGATCTTACCTGGACCTCCAACACCGACTTCCAGAAGGTAGGTCCCTTCTATGTGAAGGGTAAAGTTTCTTCCGTGAAATTCGCCTTCGACGCCGAACACGGCACCGCTACCTTCAACCTCTCCGACGACGGTACCGAAACGGCCGCCCAGTTCACCTGCTACAGCGTGAAGTACTACGACGGCGCTGCCTGGGTAGAAGGCAACACGCAGGTAACCGTGGGTGCCGATGTGGTCATCTACGGCGAACTGCAGAACTACAAGGGCAACACGCCCGAAACCGTCACCGGTTCCTATGTAGTGAGCATCTCCGGCGGCGGCGTAACGCCTCCTCCGGCCGCCCACGACGGTCTCACCCTGGAGACTGCTTTCACCGCTTCCGAGGCCAATGCCTGGATCATGGCCAACATCGAAGGCAACAACAATACGGGTGACACCAAGTACTATGTGAAGGGTATCATCCAGCGTTTCTATCAGAGAGATAACGCAGACCAGAACTTCACCAACAACAGCTACAAGCAGGCCTCCTTCTACATCACCGACGATGGCAAGGAAGCCGCCGACAAGGAATTCGAGGCCTACCAGATCAACTACCTGGCCGGCGCTACCTTCGATGCCACCAAGGATACCGACGTGAAGGTGGGCGACGAGGTTGTCATCTACGGACCTCTTGCCAAGTACAACACCACGGCCGAGACGGCCGGCAAGGGCGCTGCCTATCTGTACAGCGTGAATGCCGGCGGCGAGGTTCCTCCTACTCCCGGTCCTGGCGGAGACGAAGTGGGCATCATGGAAACCAATGTTACCATGATTGCCGGCACCAACGCTTACGATGATGGTAAGCTCACCGTTACTTATAACGGAACCACTTACGAAAATGTCAAGCATATCAAGTACGGTAAGGGTACTGCCTATGGTAATGGCTCCATTGTTCTTCCTGCCGGTACCGTAGAGATTGAATTCTTTGCCGTTGGCTGGAAGGGGAAAGACGCTACGCTCCAGTTCACCATTGGCGAGACTGTCAAGAAGGTGAATGTTGCCGCTAACGATGGCGCGGCAAATACCTCTCCTTATTCCATGACGGTTGCAGATTCCGACCATTACACCGTATCGCTGGGCAGCGCTCTGGCCGTGGAGACCACCGTGAAAGTGGAAACCATAGCTGATGCCAATACCGGCTACCGTGCTTTCCTCTTCGGCGTGCATGCCAAGAAGACTTCTGGCGGTGACACCCCCGGCGGCGATACCCCCGGCGGTGACACGCCCGCGAAGCCCGTGAACGAAGGCACCCTCGAGAGCCCGTTCACCGTGGCCGATGCCCTCATCGCTGCCAAGGACGCCGAACTCACCGGCAAGCAGTACTATGTGAAGGCCGTTGTAGGTAAGGACATCGCCATCAAGAATGGCGCTGCTTCCTTCGAACTGATGGACGGCACCACCGACGGCAAACTCACCGTTGTGAAGGCCAAGTCCTTCAAGGGCGCTGCCTTCGACGGCTCCGAGCCCCTTGACTGGCTGGACGAGGTTGTCCTCAAGGGTACCGTCACCGAGTACAGCACGCTCCCGGCCCTTACCGAGGGTGAGCTGGTGAAGTGGAATGGCAAGACCATGTTCAAGGCTGCTTTCACCACCATCGCCCAGCTCAACGCACTGGCTACCACTACCGCTACCGAATATACCGGTACGCTGGAGAATGCGGTTGTTTCTTTCGTCCCTGACGCAAAGAATGCCATTATCAAGGATGCAACGGGTTCTGTCCTTTACTTTAAGAATGGTCACGGCCTCAAACAGGGCCAGACTTTCTCCGGAGACGTCACGGTAAAGCTTGTTCTTTACAACAATGCAAGTGAAATCACCGCTATTGATGCTGCTTTCACCGGAGAAGAAGCTGTAGTAGAGCCCGCGTCCGTTTCTCTCTCTGCCCTGGCCGCCGACTTTGCCAAGTATCAGAATGCCTATGTAAAGGTTAAAGACCTTGAAGTAGTTTCCGTAAGTGGCAAGAATATCAACGTCAAAAACGGCAACGACACCTACGTGGTGTATTCCAGTGCCGGCAATGCCACCGTTGAGGTTGGAAAGACCATCACAGCCACCGGTACCATCTGCCAGTATAGCAATAAGGCCCAGATCAAGGCCTGGACCATGGATGCCGTTGAAGTTCAGACTCAGACTCAGACTCCCGCATGGACGCTGAAGAACCTGTCTGAACTTGCCGATGGTGACATCGCCGTCATCGTGAGCATCAAGGGAGAAGACAAGTTCGCCCTGTCTAACGACAAGGGAACTGCCGCCGCTCCTACGGCCGTTGCTTTCACGGAGGATGGTAACCCTGCCGCCAATATCCAGTGGACGGTTTCCGTATCGGAATCCAAGTATTCCTTTACCGCTTCCGACACCAATATGCTCTACTGCACGGCCTCCAACAATGGTGTCCGCGTGGGAACCAATACAAACAACGTTTTTGTAATCGACGCTGCTTCCGGCTATTTGAAGAACGTGGCAACCGAGCGCTATCTGGGTGTGTATAACAAGGCCGACTGGCGCTGCTACACCAACACCACCGGTAATACGGCGGGCCAGACCTTCAAGGCATACGTCAAAACCAAGTAAATGAAATTCCTCAAGTGCATATCCTTCGTCCTCATCCTTCTGACTGCCCTCACCCGCTGCCAGAAGGGGGACGAAGTGGCTATAAAGCAGCGCAGCAAGTACCTGTCCTCCACCTCGGACGGCGTGTTCTTCGCGGTGAAGGCCAGCGGAGACTGGACCCTCACGGTGGAGTTCCCGGCAGGAACCGAGGCCTGGGCCAAACTCTCCCGTACGCAGGGCTCGGGTGACGACAACGTCATCTTCGACTTCGACGCCAACGAGGCCGATACCCCTCGCGAGGCCACCGTGGTCCTTCGCGGCGCCGGCTCCGAAGCCCGTGCCACGTACACGCAGGCAGGTAAGCCCGCGCCCGAGGTCATCGGCAACTACGGCTACGACGTCGCCTCCTTCGACTGGCTGGAACTCCCGGCCATGGAGGCCGGGGACGGCAGGGAAGTGCTGGTGCACAAGGCCGATGGCGGTAAATACGTGAGCAAGTCCAAGAGCGGCCTCCGCAACTGGAGCTGCTACTGGGATTACAAGGAGCACATGTCCCTCTGGGTGGCCTACCCGCTCAACAACAGCATCAAGGGTTCCGGTACCGGCCGCACGGAGACCTGGGGCTATGACCCGCTCCTGCCTGCCAGTATCCAGCCCGACATCCGTAACGGCTCTTACGGAGGAGGCTGGACCCGCGGGCACCAGCTCCCTTCGGCCGACCGTCAGCGTAATACCACCGAGAACGCCACCACCTACTATTCCACCAACATGACCCCGCAGGGATATGACTTCAACACGGGCATCTGGGTGGACCTGGAGAACAACGTGCGCAAGTATG
>JAEEGK010008204.1_pt1 | contig 24702 bp, 2 predicted proteins | sample 8958771 | NCBI WGS metagenome assembly JAEEGK01 (sample SAMN16246547, study PRJNA631951) | gut metagenome | biome: gut microbiome; feature: rumen; material: SC-attached | host: Bos | place: Iran: Karaj | collected 2018-10
CCACCGCGGTCAGGAACAGCAGGAGCAGACCCCAATCCAGACTGCGGATCTCCTCGGGATTGATGAGGCTCTCGATGGCCTCGAAGACGATCAGGACACCGGCGGTGACGATCATCACGCCCTCGACGAACGAGGAGATCAGTTCCACCTTTCCGTGCCCATAGGGGTGACTCTTGTCCGCTGGCTGTGCGGAAAGGTACAGTGCATAAAGCCCCATGAACGCTGCGACGACGTTCACGATGCTCTCCATGGCATCGGTGAAGATCGCCATGGACGATGTGATCGACCAGGCGGCGAACTTGATGATGAGCAGCGTGACCGCCAGGACAGCGATGACCTTCTGGAAGGAGTAGTTCTCACCTGAGACATCCGGGACGTCGCCGCTCATACTATCTCCGTAGGCATAACGGCCCTAAATAGATGCGCCCGGATCAGGCTCTCCTTCTCAGGATGACCCCGAACAGGAGGTACGCGCTTATGGTGACCACGATCGCCATGGTCAGGATGAGCCTGTCGTTGATGTGGAACGCCTCGTTGCCGACCATCTCCACCTCCATGGTGTCGGTGTTGCCCGGTTCGGGGTTCATCGCGTATCCCTCGGGGATGACCACGCGGATGATGTACCTTCCTTCCTCGAGGAAGACGGCGGGATTGCCGTTCTCGTCCGTTATTATGACATCCACGTCGACGATGTTGCCGTTCTCGTCTGTGACGGTCACCATCACCTTCTGCTCGTATCCGGTGTAGGTGTACTCGGTGTACTTCCACTCCACGGTGACGGAGTGCTGCTCCACGACGATGATTCCCTCCTTCCAGGAGATGTCGTAGTTCTTATCGAAGAGCGCGGTGTCGATGTAGATCCTGTATTTGCCCACGGGACTGGTTCCCTTGACGTAGTCGGTCACGAACGCGATGACGCAGTCGAGATCGGCGATCGTGTCCTGGCCCTGCAGTCCGTCGACGGTGAACGTGAGCTCCGGGACATCGTCGAGGATGGATATCCTGAGGTCGTCCGGGGTCACTGTCAGCGATGCCTTGGAGATCTCCACGTTCACCCTGTAGAACACGTCGCTGTAGCCTTCCTTGGATGCCTTGATGAAGTAGGTTCCGCTGCCGGTCACATCCTTGACCCTGGGCATCTCCGAGGACCAGCTGACCATGTCGCTGCTGTACTGCAGCGTTGCGCCGTATGCTCCGTCGATGACCGCGATGTCGTGGTACTGTCCGTCGTAGGCGCCCGTGTACGGCCTGTACTGGACGAAGATTCCTCCGATAGTGTACGTGAGGCTCCTGGGCTCCGAGGTGCGCGTATCGGCCCATACGTAGCCCTCCATGTCCCTGAGGGTGACCGTGGCCGTGTACGTTCCGGGGTAGGTGTTGACGCCGTTCTCCACGGTGTACATGTCGGTGGGTTCGATCGCGGTCTTCGGGGTGCCGTCGTACACGAGACCCTCCTCGACCTGCGGTACATCCACCACGATCGGGGTGATCACCACGACCGCCTGATCGCGGTATGTCGGGAATCCTTCCTTCTCGGCTATGATGTCGACCGTGAAGAATCCCGATGCCTTGAACCTGGGCATCTCGTGGCTCTCGACGCCGTCGACGATGTAGGTGATGACCGTGCCCTCCTCCACGTGGATGATCTGGAATGCGTCGTGGTACTGTCCGTCGTACACTCCGCTGTATGCCACTAGGGTCACGGGGATCGGTCCCTGGTAGATGGAGTACGGGACCTCCAGCGGTGCTGTGGTACCGTCGACGACCCATACGGTGTTCTCCGGGTCCACGAGGGACACCACGGCGACGTACGAGCCGACGTCCGTGTTGGTACCGTTGACGACGACGGAGTTGTTGTCGCCCGGCATAACGACGTCTATGGGCTGTCCGGTGTATTCGACTCCGATCAGCACGATGGGTCCTGCGACAGGGAGCGGATAGACCATCGCCTTCACCTCATAGACCTGGGTGTCGGCGAAGTTGTCCTTCACTCCCTTCACATAGAACATGCCGGAATCGCCGACTACGCGTACCTGAGGCATGACGTTCGTCCATGATCCGTCGGCCTGCCTGAACATGATCGTTCCGCCGGCGGCATCCTCGATTATGACCGCATCGTGGTACTGTCCGTCGTACACTCCGCTGTATCCGCGCAGCTCGATCTCGAACGATGCCTGCCTGATAGTGTAACCCAGCAGCCTGGGCTCGCTGTCACCTGTGTCGGACCAGCGGTAGATGCCGGGCTCGCGGAGCTCGACGGTCATGGTGTAGGTACCGACGTTGACCGCCTTTCCGTTGGTGACGAAGTACAGGTCGTTGGACTCCAGGAAGGTGATCTCCGATCCCGTGTACTCCTGTGACAGCGGATATTCGGGGACGTCGACCGTCAGCTCGTAGATCGCCCATGAGAGGGTGACGTATCCGGTGTAGTTGATCTCGTTTGCGACCATCCTCGCCTCGTAGGATCCTGCAGCGGTGGCGCTGAGGGTTCCGTCGAATGTGTACTCCGACGGGTCGATCGTCTCGTAATGCACCAGCTCCACCAGGCTGCCGGTGAAGGGGTATGCGGAGGTGTAGACGACCATCTCATCGGTCAGCTGCTGCTTGGCGATGGCGCAGACGACCTGCGTCTGATACGTCTCGTACTGGGCCTTCTCCGCCTTGATGTATATGGTGTACGAGCCCGCATCGGTGTAGGACGGCGACTCGGACGACCAGTTCGTACCGTCCGTGCTGAAGGACACCTCGGAACCCTTGGCATCTGTGACGGTGATCGCGGCGTGGGAGTTCAGGTCGTATGTTCCGCTGTATACCGCGTATACGGGCTCGAAGGTGTTGGGTATGATCTCGAAGGACAGCGTCCTGACGGCGGCGGTCTCGGTGTCCTCCCATACGTAGTTGTTGAGATCGTTGAGTGTGAACGATGCCTCGTATTCGCCCACGTTCGTCGCCGTTCCGCCGGCGACAGTGTAGTGCTCCGAATCAGGGTATGCGGTTATGGGGGATCCGGTGTATACGATGGATCCGGCCGGTGCAGGCAGGGAGACCTTCAGCGGCGTTACCACGTAACGGCCCTGGCCGACGAACTGCATGATGTAGTTGGAAGCCTTGAACGAACCATTGTCCGCGAGTGCCAGCGTTCCGACCAGGATGTCGTTCGTACCGACGTTCTCGGAGGATACCGCGAGCGAACCGGTGAATCCGGGGGTCTCGCTGGGAGCGTGTCCGGTTTGGGTGTAGGTGAGTTCCGGACCGATGGTGCCGAAAACCTTGTTCACAGGTACGGCCGTCACCATGATGGTCCTGGCCTGAACGGTGAGGGTGCCGAACACGGCGGTGATCTCGTAGTTGGCCGCCTTTCCGGCGACGAATGCATATGTGAACGCATTGTCCACCGAGCCGACATCGGTTATGGATGCGAGATAATCGATGTTCACGCTCTCGCCCGGTGCGAAGGTGCCGCCGTATGTGACGCTGTGCGCGGTCAGCGGGGAGCCGTTGTAATCGCGTACATCCGTACCGGACGTGATGGTCACCTGGCGTTTGGTGATAGTGTATGTGCCCTCTACGTACGCCAGATCGTAGTTGGCAGCGAGGAATCCCTCTCCGTCGACCAGTACGAGCGACTGGTTCACGATATCGTAGACACCGGCATCGTCGTGGTCGGATGCCAGCGAACCCGAGAACGCGGGGGTCTCTCCCTCCGCCGCTCCCGTGTAGGTGTACGTGAATGCGGGCCTGGCCTCGCCGTATACAATCTGCTTGTCAACCGCGGTGACGGTGATGGTCGCCTTATTGACTGTGAGCGTTCCGTTGACCACGGTCACCGCATAGTTGGTGAGCTGCGTGTTGGCCTTGGCATTGTACATGAATGTGTTGCTCACGCTTCCTGCATCCGTCAGGATGGGGAACTGCGAGTAATCGAATCCCTCGCTTCCTACGAATCCCTTGCCGGAGACCGCGACCTGGGTGGCGGTGTGGGACTGTCCGTCGTATGTCACGGTCAGGGTCTGCGATGTGAGCGTGACCGGGCGGGCAGTGATGTGGTACTTAAGGTGACCGTCGAACTGCATGACGTAGTTGGAAGCCTTGAAATATCCGTTGTCCGCGAGTGCCAGTGTTCCCTGTTCCACGTCATAGTCGCCCACGTTGACGGCGGATCCGCTCAGGACTAGCGCTCCCGTGAATCCCGGGATCTCCGAGGACACGTTGCCAGAGTAGGTGTATGTCAGTGAGGCCATCGGGTCGCCGTAATTCACCGATTTGGTTTCCGCGGTTACGGTGACCGTCCTCTGGTAGACCTCGAGCTCTCCGTAGATCGTCTCGATCTCGTAGTTGTCCAGAGATCCCTTGACCGGGGTGATGGTGAACTCGTTATCCGCCGTACCGACATCGGTGATGGTACCGGTGGCCGTGAAGGTGAACTGATCATCGTATGCGAGCGTACCGTGCCTGAGGAAGACGTTCTGTACGGTCAGCGGGGTCTTGTCGTACTCCTTCTGACCGCTGTCGGATGCGACGGTTATCGGACGCTTGGTGATCGTGACCTTGTCCTCTCCGTCGAACACGACGGTGTAGTTGGCTGCCTTGAACTTTCCGTTGTCGACGGGCACCAGTGTGCTGGAGAGGTCGTGCGTGCCGACGTTCCTTCCGTCTATGGTTATATCGCCCTGGAAGTCCGGTGTCTCGCCTGCGACATTGCCCGAGTAGGTGTACGGGAAGTCGGCGGGCAGTTCGCCGTAGATGACCTCGATCTCAGTGGCGGTAACGGTGAGCGTCCTCTTGGTTATGTTCAGGGTTCCGGGTACGGTCGTCACCGTGTAGTTCGAACTGCTTCCGGACTCGAAGTAGTATGTGATCGTGTTGGTCCTGGGACCGTTGGTGAAGTCTGTGAAGGACAGTGCCTGGGTATGTAAGGAATCGGTTCCCGCCAGTGTTCCCGTCATGTCCACAGGCACGCTGAGCGGCGTTCCGTCGTATACCTTGGAGGCGCTCTGGGTGGACAGGGTTATGGGACGCTTCTGGATGCTGATCGACCCGTTGCTGTATGTGATCTGGAAGTTGGCGGTCTCGTTGACGTCGCCGTTCTTGATGACCGCGGTCATGGTGTTCTCCGCGGTACCGTAATCGGTGATGGAAGCGAAAGTGGACGCTTCGAGATCGATCGCGTGTCCTGCGGGCAGTGCCCCTGAGGTGACCGATGCGGTGCGGCACTCAAGAGATGTGGCGTCGTAGATCTTGGACTGGCTGCCGGTGGATATGGTGATGGCCAGCCTCTCGATGGTGAACTGGTACGTCCTGTCATCGGTGCCGACGTGCTGCCATACAGGGGTGCTCTCGACCATGGTCTGGGTGCTCCAGACGTAATTGGTCTTGTCGTTGAGGGACACTGTGACCGTGTACGAGCCCGCATCCTTCTTCACGTTGTTGGTGACCGTGTACAGGTCGCTGGCTGCGATGACGTAGGTCTGCTGCGAACCGTTGTAGATGAACCTGGTGCCGTCCGACGCAGGTACCTCCACGGGCTGCGGAACGATCTCCAGCTGCGCGGTGTCGCTGTCGTCCACGGTGTAGTTGGCTGCAAGGCCTGTGACGAACGGATGGTCGGGATCGATGGTGACCGTGTACGTCCCGACATGGGTGTGATCGCCGTCGTAGAGGAGGGTGATGGTCATCGCATCCGTTCCGACGAGGCCGGTCACGGTGTACTCGAAGGTCTTCGCGGTGGCGTCGTAGGTGAACGGTCCGGCTTCGGTGATGGATATGGTCACTGCTTTCTTCTGGATGGTCAGCGTGCCCTGGACCTTCGTGATGCTGTAATTGGCGGTGACGTCGTTGTGCCCCGCATCGTATATGACACAATCGATAGTGTTGGACACTCCGCCTTCGGTGAAGTTCGTTATGGTTCCGGTGGCGGAGGCTTCCATCGTATGTCCAGTGGCCAGCGAACCTGCCGTGATGTTCACGCCCGCTGCGGTCAGGGCGTTACCGTCGTATGTCTTGCTGGCACTCTGGGATTCCAGGGTTATGGGCCTGCCGGAGATCTTGACCTTCATCAGCCCGTTCTCGTCGTCGTGACCGGCGCACTGTATCCTGTAGTACACGTCAAGTGTACCTACGGCGGAGTATTCGGGGTTCTCCTCCGACCACGGTCCGCCTTGGGTCAGGGAATATGTGATCACAGCTCCGGGGACGTCGGTGGTGACGGTGATGGAGTGTCCCATTCCGTCATAGGTTCCGGAATATCCGCTGGCCTGGTGATCGATGGACATCGCGCTGACCACGAGGTCCGCGGAATAGGTGGGGATAGGTTCGTAATTGACCGCGTCCCCGGCGAAGTCGGCGTATGCCTTCTGCGTACCCTCGTCGGTACGGGCGTTGTCCCTGTATGTGACGGTGACACCCTGGGGCAGGCTACCTGATATGGTAAGTACATGCTCGTTGCCGTCATGCTTGAAGACCCTGGACACGAAGGACACTCCGCTCATGTCGTACGTGGCCTTGGCGATGGTCACCGCGGTGCTTCCTGAGGATGTGTTGTGGTTGGCATCGGGGACGATCCTCCAGTAGACTGTGTACGGGCCTGCATTGGTCCCCTGAGGCATCGCTGACGTATAGGTCTCGCCGTCGGAACTGTACTCGATGTCGCCTCCGACGACGTCTCCCTCGACACGTGCGAGCGTCTGCGCCGAACCGCTGTACGTCAGGCTGTTGGCGACCACGCTGGCATGGGAATCGGCCTTGGCGATGGTCACGGAGACGCTGCCGGAGAGGCCTGTGTGGTTGTCGTCGGGGACTATCTCCCAGTTGACGGTGTATGTGCCTGCATCGGTCCTCTGGGGGATGTCCTGGGAGGCCGGATCGCTGCCGATCGTGAAGTACAGTGTGCCTCCGACCGGTTCCGTGTGCGAGACGAGGTTCTTCGGTGTTCCGTCATAGGTGGGGTTGACCGCGCTGACGGTGACTGAGGACTCCGCACGCAGGATCTTGTAGGAGAGCGTGACCTGTATCGTACCCACCTCGTATCCATCCCACCTGTCGTTGACGGCATCCTTCAGTCCCAGAGTGGCTGTGTAATCGCCTGCGTTGGTACCTCCGTCGTTCTGTACGACTTCGTAGGTCGCGGTCTCCGCGAGAGCGGGCGCGTAGTGGTTTCCGTCGAAGGTGTGGTCGGACACCGCGGGCACGTCGATGACCCTGACCGTGATGGTGACGGTGAACTCGCCTCCGGCGGTCTCGTGGTTGGGTGCTGATACCCTGTACTGGTACGTTCCAGAATCGGCCACGGCGGTGACGGTCACGGACGATGCCCATTCTCCGCCCGCCTTCCTGAACTCCCAGGTGAGCGGCTGCGAGTTGACGGTGGTCGCGGTGTTACTCGTTGTGGCGGAATGTCCCGCGGCATCGTATGCTGCGGAATATCCGGTGACCTGGATCTCTGTGATGGTCGCATTCTCCACGGTTAGGGTACCCTCTTCGAATGATATGCTGTAGTTGGAGGAGGTCAGTCCGGAGGGCGTGATGGTGTATTCTCCTACGTCTCCGTACCTCTCGTAATCGTATGCGACATGCAGCGCGCCTCCGAGCACGGACGAGGTGTCGCTTCCCACGAATCCGTCGTAGGACACTCCGGCGTTGGAGGGTGCATCGCCGTATCTGATCGTCTTATCGTTGGCGGTCACGGTCAGACTAGCGGGGGTTATGGCGAACTGCTTCGTCAGCGTGCCGGTGAGCCTGTAGTTGGCGTTGCTGAGCGAACTGGCGGTGGCAGTGTAGTTGCCCACGTCCTTCGCCGCTCCGGTGACGTACACTGTGCACTGGTCGGAGTTGACTGTCTGCACCGTCGCCACTGGGGCCTGTGCGATACCGTTGTACACCAGCGAATCCGTAGACCATGATACCTCTACGGGGCGCTGCTGCACCGTGAGGGTTCCGTCGACGGGTGTGATCTCGTAATTGGCGGCGGAGAGGGCGGTGATCACCGGCCTGATGTAATAGCTGCCCACGTTGTCGTAGATCTCGTATTCGTGCTCGTAGCTGACCGTACCGCTGATGACGGACTCGGTGTCGCCGTTGACGAAGCCGCTGTACTGGTATCCGTTGTCCGCGGGTGCGTCGCCGTATGTGATCGTGTTCGGTTTGGCCGTGAGGGTCAGATTCTTCTTGCTGACCGTGAGCACTCCGTCGACCGGTGTGAACGTGTAGTCGTCCGCACTGATGCCGCTCACGTCCGGGCTGATCGCATATGTGCCGATGCCGTCGCCCTTGGCATAGGTGTAGGTGAATCCGACGGTTCCGGTGACCTTGCTCTCATTCTCTCCGGCGGCGAATCCGTCGTAGACGAAGCCGCTGTTGGAAGGTTCGTCGCCGTATGTGATCGTCTTGTCGTTGGCGGTGACCGTGACCTCCTTGGGCAGGATCTTGATCGTGGCCTGCATGGACGCCGGGACGTTGTAGTTGGGACTGGTGGTGGAGAAGTTCGCGGTTATGGTGTGGGTACCGTCATTCACGTGCTGCACTCCAGCTCCGTCGTATGCCACGCTCAGCTGGATGCCGTCCGCTCCGGTGGGCAGGGTACCGGATATCCTGAGGGTGTGCTGCACGCCGTCGTAGACGATCTCCGCACCGGTGAAGGTTATTCCGGACATGTCGTAGTTGGCCTTTTCGATGACCCATGCGAGGGTCTTGTTATCAGGAAGGGCATAGTTGCCGCTGTCGCTTCCTCCGAGCAGTGCGGTAGCGGTGTATGATCCGGCATCCGTGGCGCTGCCGTTCTGCAGGGTGACCGTGACATCCTCTCCCTCCACGACGTTTCCGTATTCCATCGTCACGCCGTGCTGCTGTCCGTCGTATGTGTAGGGGGATTCGCTGGTCCATTCGATGGTCAGGACCCTGGGCGTGATGTAGAATGTGAGGGAGTCCGTGCTGTTGAAGTTGTAATCGTCCTCGAATCCGGATACGGCGGCGGACGCGTCGTACGTTCCCACATCCTTTACGCCGAGATCAGAACCTGATACGCTGACGTCGAGGTAATGGCGCTGGCCTGTCACGTCGTCGAACCTCGCAACGGGCAGGTGGGTGTTGCCGTCGTATTCGTATGAGATCACCGATCTCGGTGCCATAAGGGGTGCCTTGGCGCCCATGAGTTTCTTTCCCATGAACAGCATGCCGGCAGGCATCTCCGCGGTCCAGGTGATCGTGATCTCCAGCCTGTTGATGTTGTAATCGGTGGAATTGTTAGTGAGTGTGTAGTTGGCGGAATACGCGGAGATGTCCACGGTGACGTTGTACGCACCTGCGTGCATGTACTCATCGACGATCACACCTCCCTTCCTGACGGTGGCGGAATCGAGCTCCTGGACGTTTCCGAACGCATCGGTGAACGTCGCGGCAGGCCTCTGGTTGCTGCCGTTGAAGGTCAGTTCGGTCTCGGACCATCCGATCGCGGCCTGGAACTTCGAGATGGTGAACTGGACGGTCTGCTCCAGATAGTGGTAGTTGGCCGTCTCCGGGACGTAGGCCTTCAAGGTGTACGTGCCGGCGGGGCTGGCATTGCTGATCGTGACAACATGCTCCTCCGAATCGTAGTAGGTGTAGAGGACGGTGCCGAACCTTGCCGCGGCAGAAGGTACGGACGGGGTGCTGCCGTAGACCCATCCGGAGATGGAGGGCTGCGTGGTGAACACGTTGTCCGCCGCATCGATCACGAACGCCAGGGTCCTGTCGCCGGACTCGCCGGTGCTGCCCCACTGGTAGTTGGCCGCATCGTTGAGGGAGAGGACCACATCGTATGTGCCCGCATCCGTACCGCCCTCATTCTCGGTCACAGTATACAGCAGGGACGAGGGGACGTCCGCGGTCTGTTTCGCTCCGGTATAGACCTTGTGAGCGATGGAAGGTATGGTGACCGGTGCCTTGTTGATGGTCAGGGTGCCGTTCACAGAGGTGATGTTGTAGTTGGTCGCCTGTCCAGCGGAGAACGTGTAGTTGAACGTCACCGCATAGGTGCCGGCGTTCCTCACCGCCTCGACGGATCCTGCGTACTTGAGGGTGACATCGATCTCGTCGCCGGCAACCAGTCCGACGATGTCGACGGTCGTGGTCTTGGGCGTGCCGTCGTATACGGTCTCCAGGCTGTTGACGGTGATGGACAGGGATGCGCGGGTGACGGTAAGCATGCCGGCCACCTTGGTGATGTCGTAGTTGGTGGCCTTCCCCGTCGTGAACGTGTAATCGAACGCGTTGGATGACGATCCGGCGGCCGTCTGGGCGCCGGTGTAGGTACAGGACACCGCATCGCCTGCCACAAGACCGCCGGCGGTGAATCCGTGCGCGGTCAGCGGAGTACCGTCGAAGACCTTCGTATCGGAATCCGAGGTGATGGTCGCCGCCTTGGGCGCGATCACGAATGTGTATGTCAGCGGATCGGCGGTGCCGCTTCCGTTCCACACATAGTTGTGGGTGTCGTTGAGGGTGACGGTGACATCATAGCTTCCGGCATCGGTCTGTACGTTGCCGGATACGCTGTATTCCTCCGTGGGGTCGATCCTGTAGGTCTGAGCGGTGCCGTTGAACACGTAGGGGTGGAGGTCCTGTGCCGGCGAAGCAACCCTGCAGGGGTTGATGGTCAGTACGGTGACCGACGAGGTGTTCACCTGATAGTTAGCAGCGTTGCCGGTGGTGAAGCTGAATGAACTTACGGAGACGTTGTACTCTCCTACGATGGTGTGCGCGCCGTCGTATGCCATGACGACGGTCATCGCATCCGCTCCCACCAGTCCCTCTACGTGGTAGTCGGATTCCTGTGCGCTGCCGTCATAGGTCCTGGTGGTGGGGTCGAGGACTATCGTGACCGCCTTCGGCAGGATCGACAGTTTGCCCGGGACCTGTGTGATACCGTAGTTGGAGGTGACGTCGTTGTGCTGTGCGTCATATATGACGCAGGTGATGGTATTCTCTACTCCGCCTGCAGTGTAATCGGTTATGGTTCCGATGGCGGAGGCGACCATCGTGTGACCTTCGACCAGCGTGCCTGCGGTCCGGGTCACTACGGTTGAAGTCAGGGCTGTACCGTCATAGGTCTTACTGGCGGTCGGGGACTCCAGAGTGATTGGCCTGGCGGAGATCCTCACGGCCATGTCGCCCAGCTGATCGTCATATCCCTCGCAGACCAGCTTGAAGTACACGTACTGGGTACCGACATCGATGACACCAGGGTTCTGGGTGCTCCACGGTCCGCCCTGTGTCAGAGAGTAGTAGATGGTTGCTCCCTGCACCGAAGTGGTCACAGTTATGCGGTGCTCCAGTCCGTCGTAGGTGGCGGACACACCCTCGGCCTCGTAGGGTATGGTCATGTTACTGATGGTCAGGTTAGCGGACAGGTAATTGCCGTGCGCGTAGAACTGCTCATAGTTGTCCATGTCTCCGTGGAAGTCAGCATATGCCTTCTGCGTACCCAGTACGGTACGGCTGTTGTCCCTGTAGGTGACGGTGACCCCCTGAGGCAATACGCCCGATATGGTGAGGACATGCTCCTGTTCGTCGTACTTGAAGACATGCGACACGAATGAAATGCCGGTCATGTCATACTTGGCCTTGGCGATGGTGACCGCGATGCTTCCGGAGGATGCGTTGTGGTTCGCATCGGGGATGACTTTCCAGTATACGGTGTAATCTCCGGCATCGGTTCCGGCAGGCATCTGGGTCGAATACTGGACCCCGTCCAGACTGAACTGGACCTCCGTCGCTCCGACAGACGATTCCAGGACGGCGAGCGTCTGCTCGGAACCGTTGTACGTCAGGGCATTGGGCGTGAGCACCGCCGAGGAATCCGCGGTCTGGATGGATGCCGTGACCTGTCCATTGCTGGGAAGATGGTTTCCGTCAGGGGTGACCTTCCAGTATACGACGTATGACTGGACGACCGTTCCCGTGGGGACAGATGAGGACCAGGCTGTACCGTCGAGGCTGTACTCGACGCTGCCTCCGGTGACGGATGCCAGTGAGACCAGCGCCTGTGCCGATCCGGTGTAGAACAGCGTGTTGGGCGTGACGGCGGCGGAGGACGGGGCCTTGGTGATCTCAAAGTATACCGTCACCGGATCGGATCCTGATGCCCACTGGTAGTTGGCCGGGTCCTTCAGGGACAGCTCCACGGGGTACGATCCGACATCGAGGCCTCCCTCGTTCCTGGTGACGGTGAACTGTTCGCCGGACACGGATGCCAGCTGGAGGCTGCCGTTGTATACGGAGGACGGTACCGAGGGCAGGCTGACGGTCGCCTTGGTGATGGTAACCGTGAACGAACCGCTGACCGGCATGTGGTTGGGTGCGGATACGGTGTACTGGTACTCCCCGGATTCGGAGACCAGGCTGACTGTCTGGACGGTGTTGCCGCCCTTGGTGAACACCCATGTCAGGGGCTGTCCCGCGACCGTGGACGCGCTGCACTGGGCAGGGGCATGGGATGCAGTGTCGTACACTCCGGTGTATCCATTGACGACTATGTCGGTGATCGCCGCGCTGGTGATGGTGAGCTTTCCGTACACAGAGGTGAACAGGTAGTTGTCCGCGGAGGTCCCGTCGAGGGGCGTGAATGTGAATGTGTTGTCGGATGTTCCGGCGAGGGTCCTGGTACCGGTCACGGTGAAGGTCACGCCCTCGCCGTCCGCGAAACCTGCTCCGGTGATCACTGGATCGGTAGTGGCCGTGAGCGCGGTGCCGTCGTATGTCTTCTGCGCGGTCGCGGATGTGAACGTCACCGCCCTCTTGGAGATGTCGGCGGTCACGGACGCGGGCTGTGACAGTATGTATCCTGTGGCATCGGCGCCCGATATGGTGTATCCGGAGAATGTTACGGTTATGCCTTCCGCAGCATCCTTGGTAGCGAATGCGGCGGCCGCTCCGGTGGTCACCAGGACGACGTCGTCGCCGTCGAGGACTCCGACCAGCGCCGGCGTTCCAGATATTGTGGCGGCATAGGTGCCGTCATATATCTTACTGAGCGCACCCACGCCGCTAATCGTCAGCTGCTTACCGATGATGGAGAACGACTGCGAGATGACAGCAGGAAGCTTGTAATCGTCGTTGCTGAGCGACTGCACCGTAGCCGTATGGCTGCCGACGGCGGATGCCGCTCCGGTCACGGTCGCGGTGCACACGTCGGCGCCCACGAGTCCGGATACGGTGAGGGTGGGCAGCTGCGGCTGGCCGTTGTAGGTCAGCTCCAGATCGGACCATTCGAGGGTTACCTCCTTCTTGCCGATGGTGAATGCTGTCTCCACCGCTGCGGGGAGCTTGTAATTGGCGTTGGACAGGGAGGTTGCGGTGGCAGTGTAGTCCCCTGCGTGGACCTTCGCTCCGGTGACCTGTACCGTGCACTCGTCCCCGTTCACCAGGTTGGTGGCGGTGGCCGCGGGGACGTGGGACTCCCCGTCATATGTCACCGAGGTTCCGCTCCAATCGAGCCCTACAGTCCTCTGGCCGACGGACAGCGAGCCCGTTATGAATTCTATATCGTAATTGGATGATGTGAGTCCGGAGGGCGTGATCGTGTACTCGCCCACGTTGCCGTACTGTGCATAGGGGCAGCTGAACACGAGGGATCCTCCGAGCACCGCAGGGGTCTCGTCGCCGGCGAACCCGTCGTATGCGGCTGTGTACACGGGCACCGCGTCGCCGTACGTAATGTTGCGGTCGTCGGCGGTGACGGTCAGCGCCGCCTTGGTTATCACCGCGCTGAGCGATCCGGAATCGTCGATGAGATCCCCTTTCGCGTAGTAGTATACGGTATATCCGCCGACATCCTTGAAGGACATGGGCTCGGTGGTACCGGTATCATAGTTGTGCTCATCCAGCGGGGTGAGCGAGTAGTATACGGTGTATCCGGGTGCGAAGGCGGTGATCTCGTGCTCCTCCGCGTCGTACACTCCGGAATGGTTCGTCCTGACCATCCATACCGCATATAGGACGATATCCTCCGTGGAGATGTTGATCACGTTCTGCCCGTCCAGGTACATCACCTCGGCGTCGGCCGCGGTCGACCATCCGAGGAACGTGGCATCTCCCCTGATGAATCCGTTGAGGGGGAGGTCCGCGGCGGTGTCGTAGACCATCGGGAGGTTGGGGGTGGATCCGCTTCCTCCGTTGGAATAGAAGGTGATCGTGTACTCCTTGGGGGTCGACTTGGCGTAGAACGTCTGGTTCGCCGTGATGCTGGGGATGACCGTCGCGGGCTGTCCCTGACAGGCGGAATCGGTGCACCATCCGACGAAGTCGTAACCCACCCTGGAGTATGTGCTGAGATTGACCCTGGTGCCCTCCTGCTGCGTCTGAGACAGTTCGGGGTGCTCCACACCGTTGATGAAGTACCTCACGGTGAAGTTCAGCACCTTGGATTCGAACTCGATCTCCGTGTCGCCGGTGACCATGAACTGGAGGGTGTACCTGTGCCATCCGCTGTTGGTCAGAGTACCGTGGTCCGCGCCGGGATCGGTACTGACCAGGGTGTATGAATCGTAGGTGTATCCGTCGTTGAATATCACCGTGACGGTGATCTGGCCGTACGGCAGCTCGCTGCCGGAGACGAAGGTGTCCCCGTTACCGCTGGCGGATATCTGTGCGTTGGTGGCGGAATAGGTGATCGTGTAGGTCTGGGTCGCCCAGGATGCGTCAAGGGTGATGTCCTCGTCGGGCATGTTATGCGTGGACGGATCGAACTCGGCACCGTTCAGCAGCCATCCTCTGAACGTGTACTGGACGGTATCCGCAGGCACCTCGAATCCAGTGGCCTCCGAGATCCTGGTCCCGTATTCCGCTTCGAGCACCAGGGTGATGTCGTCGTTGGAGAACTTGCTGAACCTGGTGGTGAGGGTGATGGTGTGGACGTTGATCTCCAGCGTAGCCGAGACGCTGGGGAAGTGCAGCGCCCCTGCGGTTACCTCGGTGACGGTGATGCTGGTGGCATGGGAGGGAGTTCCGTCGATCAGCCAGCCGGTCAGCGTGTATCCGGTCTTCGTGACCTGGGGCAGCGTGACGGTCTCTCCGTACATGATGCTGTCCTTCGTCAGATAGTTGCCCATAGCATCCTGCACGAACGTCCAGCCCTCCAGCGAGGCGGTCGCATCTCCCAGGTCGATCCTCGGGTTGGATGCGGTCAGACGCTCGTAGTTCAGTATGATGACCTTGTCCTCGGATGCGGTGAAGTCGGTGTAAGCCCTCGGATCCGTGACGAGACGGAATCCCTCGTACACCGGCGGGGTGTAGGTGGTCTGCATGCCGTCCTTGGCGGTCGGGTTGATGGTCTCGGTCGGGTCGTCGGTGTATCCTCCGCCGATCTTCATCTTGTAGATGTACACGGTGTACTGGATGTCGCCCCTCTCGGCGATGTTGGGATAGAGCGTGATGTCGCCGGTGACGATGTCGGTCGTGCTCGCCTTGGAGGACACCGCGAATCCGGGATCGTAGTACCAGCCGATCAGCCTGTACTGGGACTCCTCGGAACCGACGATCTCGCCCTCGCTGTCGTAGATCACGGGGAAGGATCCGATGGCGGATCCGTGGGTGACCGTGAACTCGGTGACCGCGACGCCGTCGATCTTGTAGGTGAACCCTTCCACGGGATTCAGGGAGACGGTCCTGTCCACGAGCACCAGCGAACCGCTGAGCACCGCTCCGGATGTGACCGCGGCGGGCAGGGTGAATTCATTCGCATCGAGCTGCGTGGTCGCACCGTTGACGGTGATGCTAAGCTTTCCGTCGATGCGGTAGTTCTCGGGTATTCCGAAGGAGACGGTGTCCCCGGGTTTGGCGTATCCGGGCAGTCCGGTGACGCTCGCTCCGGTGACCGTGGATGTTATGGTGACGGCGCTGACGATCTTCTCGTTCTCATCCAGGTCCACGACGTTGATCGTTCCGATGCTGCGGAGCACTCCGTTGTCGAGTATGCAGATGTGGAACAGGCCCAGTTTGGATGATACCTTGTAGATGCCGTAGTACTTGCCGTCAACGAGTTCCACGGACACCCTGTTCAGCAGGTAGTTCCTCTCCGATTCGCCGTCCTCGCTGAGGTACATCTCCAGCTCGGCGGGCTCGTCTGAGACTCCGCCGTCCAGCAGGAGGTTGATGATCACGGGCTTCAGCGAACTGAGCTGCACGTATATGGCGCAGCTTCCCTTGACCGTCATGGAGGTCGTGCTGGCATCGTCGTCGTTGACGTCGGCCTCTCCCTTGACCGCCCATTTGAGGAACTTGTAACCGTCGGCGGAACTGTATGCCAGGTTGACGACCTGTCCGTAGTTCACGGTGAACTCCGACGTGTACGGGGTGTCCCCCACGTAGGCGGTGATGGTACCAGCGACGGGCTGCACCACCGTCACCACATACGGGATCCTCTCCCACTTGGCATACAGCGTCATGGTGTCGTCGGTGATGTGCGACTCCACCTCGGCACGCGTGAACACCCATGTACCTCCCTCCGTCGCGATCTGCGTACCTGCCGCGTCGAAGGTCCAGCCGATGATGCGGTATCCGGTACGGGTGGCGTCGTTGCTCTCGAAGGTGTAGTTACCTTCCACCTCGTACAGGTAGAAGTCCACGGGCGCGCTGATCTTGGCCGTGAGGTCGCCGGGCGCGTTGGCATCCAAGATGATGTTGATGGCGGTGGATGTGAATTCCGCGGAGAGGATGAAGTAGAACCTGTCGTTCTCGTCCTTCCTCACGTCCGACGGGGGTACGCACACCGTGTCGGAGTATATTCCGACGGACGTCTCGCCGGTGGTATGCCAGCGAACGAACTTGAATTCGGTGACGATGTCCTTGACGAGATCCGTTGCCTCGTCGATGCCCGATCCGTACTTGCTTCCGTAGTTCACGTAGATGATGAACGGATCGCCGTGCTCGTCCACGAGGACGGTGTCGTTGTACATGAACTTCACATAGTAGGGCTGACCTGCCCATTTCGCGTACAGGGTGACGTTCTGAGTGACGGTGTCCGTGTCGAAATCCCACACCTCGTTGTAGGTGCTGTCCTTGTACCATCCGACGAAGGAGTATCCATCCCAGCTCATCTTGGACGGCGGGCGGATCGTGGTGCCGGCGTTCTTGACGTACATCTTCGAACTGTTACCGTTCATGTAGTCGAAGGTGACCTCGTACTCGTAGTCCGCGTACAGCGTGAGGTTGGATGTAAGCGGGGTGTTGAAGTTGAATGCGTTGTTGAATTCCTCGTCGGTGAACCATCCGACGAAGTTGTCCATGGTGCTGGGGCAGTCCGATTCGGTGATCGTCTGGCCGTAGTCGAAGGTGTACCTGTACTCCATGCCGGCATCGCCGTCGATGAAGAGCACCTCGACGGGCTTGTGCTTCTGTATGGCCGCCGTGACGGTGAATGTCCCATAGTCATCACCGTTGGGCTTCTTGATCGAGAATACGTACTCCACGCTTCCCGATGCCTCGGTGAAATCGCTCACGGACAATCTGATGGTGGCGATGAACGCTCCGGTGAGGGACTGCATGCGTACGCGGTCCGTACTTCCGCCGGTGACGTCGAAGTTCCTGAGCGGGGAGTTCCATCCGGTGGTACCTCCGTTGTTCTTGACGGTGGAGACGCTCAGGGGCTTGGTGACCTCGGTCGTGACGCTGTCCAGGTATACGACGTGGTCGTTGAGTCCCGACGGGAGGATGATGTCCGCGTATCCCGCACCGTTCACAGTCTGGATGACCACATCCCTGTCGCCGACGGAATCGGTGGTGCCCTCGGTGTACATGTCGACGCGGACCTCGATCCTGTTCTGGACGATGTACGTGGGCTGGTTGGATCCCGCGCTGGAGACCTCCACGACCTCCTGCAGGAATATGGTCGCGTACCCGAGATAGGAGTTGAGGTTGTCGTTGTGCCCGCGGACCGTGAGTTCCAGCTTGGGCTGCTCCGCCCTGTTCTCGATGTAGACCTCGCAGGTGCTGTCGTATGTGTTGGGGATGTACATACCGGCACCGTCCTTCAGCACGATGGCGTCCGGATCGCTCTTGGAGTTTGTACCCACCTTCAGCGAGTAGTAACCGGATGACGGCTCGTCGGTGTCGGTGAGCTCTGACAGTGCGCCCTCGGCGGTGAAGAATCCTCCGGTGAACCTGAGCCCGGTCTCCTTGGAGAGGGTCGGGACGGTGATGTACTGGCCGCCGTCGCTTATGTACTGTCCGGATTCGCTGTCGTACGTCAGCGTAGACGATGTGGTGACCTGCAGCACACCCGCGATGAACCAGCACTTGCTGTTCTCAAAGTTGGTGATGTCCGCTATGGTGTAGGTACCGTTGCGCTCGACCACGAATCCTCCGGGCGAGTCCTTCGCACCGAGGGTGACCGCACCGTAGTAGTTCTCGACGGTCATGATCGAGAGCATGGTGAATCCGTTGACGTTTCCGTACACAGGTTCTCCCGCCACGGTCCTCCTGACCTCGAACATGGTACCGTTGAAGATGTTGATGCGGTTCATCGGGTACGAGGACTTGGTGGGGGTACCGTAGTTGTCCAGACTGCTGTACTCGCCTATCTCCCCGATGGGTGCGTACAGGTGGATCGTGGAACCGCCCTTGAGGTTCAGGTGTTCGATGCCGTAGAATGAGTATTTGGTGTTGTCCCCGGTACCGCTGATCTTACCGGAGGTCCTGATCTGAGAAGAGGTGATGGTGACCGTGCCAGCGCGCTGCACCGACTCGATCGGGTTACTGAGATTGAGGTTTATGATGTCCACGGAGGTCTCGCCCGCGGTCAGACAGGAGTTTCCTGCCGCGGAGACCGTTCCGGAGAACACCAGGTTGTTGTTACCGTTCAGGTATACGTGCGACCCTCCGCGCACCATCGTCTCCGTGAACGGTTCGGTGCCTGCGGTCAGCTCTCCGACGTCACCGCCTCCGTAGATGGAGTTGCCTATGGTGATGTTATTGCCATCAGACGGCGTGTCGACGGCCGTGTATCCGACGTAGATGTAGGTGCATCCGTAGGTGGCTCCCTTGTAGCCTCCTCCGTATACCGAACCTGAGACGGAACCCGACATTATGATGATGGTGGCGTCCGAGGTCATTCCCTCCTCGGCGGAATCGTCTCCGAGCGAGCTTCCTCCGTAGACGGAACCCATGATGGTACCGTTCACCATGGAGAAGTTCCTCTTTCCTCTGACGGATACCTTCTTGACCGTACCCTGTCCTCCGGTGAAGACGTCCCCGTTGACCCTTCCGCCGTTGATGATGACGTTGGAATCGCCTACGGTGATACCGTATGCACAGCCTCCGTAGACGTTGCCGCTGATGGTACCGTCCTCCACATGGACCGATGTCGTACCCTTCACGGAGATGTGCTCCGCGGCACCCAGACCTCCGCCGTAGACGGAACCCTGGATCAGCGCGGTTCCCGATATGTGCGACGAGGAGTTCCCTACGGTCACACCGTATGCGCAGCCTCCGTAGACGTTGCCCCTTACCGTTCCGGCAGAGATGTTGGCAACGGAATTGCCAGTGACCGAATCCTTGTCCAGCGTTCCGTATCCTCCGCCGTAGACCGCACCGACCTCTCCGCCGCTCACGTTGGCAACTGCGTTGGCGGATTTTCCGAATCCCCCGCCTCCGTAGACTCCTCCCGTGATCGTACCGCCGGTCACATTCACGGTGGATGTGCCCGTGACCTTGGCGAAATCTTCGTACTTAGACAACGAGCCATCATCGATCCTGTATGTGGACGCGGGCTGGGTGGTCTTCGCCCACTCTACCCATATGAACGTACCATCTGATGCCAACATGACATTGGCCGACGAATAGACGGTGGAATGTCCGCTTGAATCGATCTTGGTAGCATCGATACCCTTACCAGCGGCATAGACCGAGCCAAGGATGGCCCCACCATTTACATTTACGGTCGAATCCCCGAAGACAGCAGCCACCTCTGTTCTGCTTACGTTGAAATTGATGCTATCTCCAGAGTGAACATACGCACTGAGTATCGGGAGCGACTCCCCTCCTCCGTACACGGAACCCTTGATCGTTCCGCCGTTGATGTTCACCTCCGTGGTACCGTAGATGTAGGACTTTCCGGTGGAATCACCCGGACATCCTGAGTTGAAGAGAGCACCGTCCGATTTGTGGTTACACTTGTCGACACCGCCCCTTCCGCCACCGAATACGTTCTGCTCGATGGTCCCGCTGTTGATATTGATGTAGATGTGGACGTTCTTGGTACCCGCAGTACCGACGTATCCGCGGTATCCTCCGCCGTATATCCCACCTATGATGGGGTCGCCGTTGATGTTGACGACGATGTTACCGGACTTCATGGCCGCGGATTTCGGTTCCCCATATGTGTCGTATCCTGCACCGAAGATATTGGCGATGGTTGGGGAATCGAGGACCTCGATCCTCACCCCCTTCACACAATCCTTGTCACCGCCGTTGTTACCGTCCGTGACTGTACCGCAGGCTATGTGTTTGACCTCTGTCTTTCCGGAGATCTCCATGAAACTGCATGTGACCGTGGCGGCAGCCGTCCTCGGACCTGCCTGCGCATCGAAGACCGATGCTTTGTCCGAGAGGAAAACATGCGAACATCCGTTGATCTGTCCCGATGCATTGGACCCTGCACCCTCCAGGATGGTGGAACCGGGGATGTTGAACACCTGGTACGGCATCGAACCGTTCCCCAGCTGCTTCTCCTGCCAGATGTCACCGGGCATGTATCCGCCCAGGATGTATACGAACGTTCCTCCCTGCTCCATCTCGGTGGGATCATTGAGCGGAGAGGCATAATGGTAGCTCGAATTCTTTCCTCCGTTGCCCCCTGCCACGGTATCTGTGATGATACCTCCTTTCATGACCAGATATGTGGAGATGTATTTGCCCTGGGACGCGTTGCCCATGGCCTTGTTGATGCTTCCAGCCATCACGTTGCTGTACGCACCGCTGTGGATGATCACACATGTCCCTATGTCGGCGGTGAAATCCGCACTCAGCGTGCGTGATACGATAGGTTTGTCATCAAAGATGGGTGCGGTAAGGACATTGCTGGCAGAACCTCCGAAGATCTGGAGACAGTAATCCCTGTTCGTTGCGGTTGTATCGATCCCCGTACCCATGATGAGGATGTGACCTTCCGCCATTATGTGTCCGCCTGTACCGTCACCGTGTGTACCGTGTTTGGAGGAATTTATCATCACCGAATCGATGATCGTATCTCCATTAAGGGAGACCGCTCCGAACTCGAGCCTGACGTGTCTGGACGGATCCACGGAACGGATGCTTCCCGACGGGAGGGGTTTGGTTACCAGGTAAAATTTCGAATAGTCGCTGACCGACAACGCGTACTGGGCGTTGTACATCGTCTTCATTTCCTTGGTGACGACATAATCGCCGGAGGCGACTATCTCTCCGCCGACAATCTTCCCCTCAGCGTCGATCTCCGGGACAACCGTCGCGTCGACCGCGTTGGACTTCACGACGGGCATCTGAAGCGAGTATGCGTTGTCTGATCCGGTCTTGACGAAACCGGATGATAATGAGAGGAAGTACGGGTTCACCCACACCGCCGTGAGCGCGCTTATGCCTGCAGGGATGACGTCGCCGGGCATATACACGGTACCAGAGTACTCCCATCCCGCGAAGCACATCGGGATTCCGGATGCTGTGGAATCGATGTCGAGCGTGAAGGCGACGTCGATCTCGCTCCCCGTGCTGTTGGTGGCGCTGACCGTTATCACGTCGTTGCTGTACGACGCGGTCACGCTGCCGGTCTTCACAGAGACGCCGTCAATGGTCCATCCGTTGTATTGGGTGATGGAATATGTAGCATCCACTGTGGTTTCCGCGGGGACCGTCAGGGTATCGCTGAATGTCAGAACCGCCTCGGTATCGTTCGACAGAGGCGCGGTCCAGTTGTTCAACAGTTCCGGGGAGGAATCCTTCCAATAGAGGGGGTTGTAATTCGTCGACGCTATACCGTTGTAGACGACATCGTAGGAATCGCCGGTCGCACCGTTCGGAAGATACTGTACAGTGGATGAATACGGCTGAGATGCTGCTGCATCTCCTCCCCTGTCCTCCATGGCGACGCCCGCGAAGACAGCGGTACCGAGGAAAAGTGCCGCTACTGCGAGGGTGACCGCAATCGCCTTGTACGAATCCCTAGTCGCTCTAGATCCGATGGGTGGTCCCTCTATGCCATTTATTAAACGTCCATAATATTTACGGGGTTTCAGAAAAACATTTATATGATGAAATAGAACGCGTGCAATTTATTTTTAGATTATTTTATAAGAGAAAACAGGGGAATATCCTCCCGATGGATATCCATCGCCCATCTCGCCGTATCAGGCCCAAAGGTCCGGAGGATACCTTCCGGAAGCGATCATCTTCCTGATCGACTCGACCACCGCCTCCTTATCCTCCGGATATGTGACGCCAAACCACCTCTCGTCGGTATCGACGCACCTCAGCACGGCCTTCCCCTTGCCTACGGCCTCGGAGATTATGTCCGGGAGGAGGTACTCGTCCTTCATGGGGTCCTTCATCGACGAGAGGAACCTCTCGAATCCCTCCTCGAGATATCCGAATACCGACGGGGAGAGGATGAACATGTTCATGGACACGGGGTTGTCGGGGGACACCCTGAACTCCGGGCTTCCGTCCAGCGGCTGCACCGATATCATATCGCCCTCGGCCTGCAGCTGCGATTCGGTGATGGCGATTACATTGCCATCCTCCACCGTGCATACGCCCCTCTTCACCTTGCCGAACTCGGTGAGGGTGTTGCCCGCGTGATAACAGACACATCCGTACACGCTGGCACTGCACTCGTTCTTGATGAATTCCGCTGCGGTGGCGTACGATCCCCTGCCGTAGAAGTCATCGGCGTTGATGATCATGAAGTCATCCTTGACAGTATCCTTGCAGCACAGGATCGCATGAGCGGTGCCCAGAGGCTTCTTTCTGTCCGCCGGGATCCTGGCATCGGGGATTGTGTCCAGCTCCTGGAAGACGTACTCCACATCCACCTTGGACGATATCCTCTTCCCGAAGGTCTCCTTGAAGACCGCCTCGTTCTCCTTCCTGATGATGATCGTGACCTTGTCGAAACCTGCGGCGACCGCATCGAACACCGAATAGTCGATGATGAAGTCCTTGTGGTCATCGATGGGTTCCAACTGCTTCAGACCGCCGAAACGACTGCCCATACCTGCGGCGAGGATCACGAGCTGCATGCACGTGTATCGATGCCCCATAATAATAGGTTATGCCGATGCTGGCGCCTTGCCGCGGAACCAGGAGAAGATCATACCGACGACGTTGTACGCTATGCATATCGCCCAGGTATAGCGCATGATCATCACGAAGGTGTCGTACAGCTCCTCGGTCAGCTGGGCGGTGCTTCCCATGTATATGGCGATGAGACAGGTCGCCGTGGCCATGGACACCATCATACCCGTCTGCCTCATGGTGCTTATCATGCCCGAGGCCTCGTTGTACTCCGAAGGATTCACGTAGGACATGGTGGCGGTGGTGTTCGGCGACGAGAACAATCCGAACCCTATTCCCGCAAGTGCCAGACATACGCAGGCATAGGGGAGGTCGGGCTCCGTTCCGATGAACATCATCATGCACAAGGCTATGCACAGTATCCCCATACCGACGGTGGGGAGGATGCGGTAGTCGATGGAATCTATGAACCTCCCGACCGCCAGGGTGAGGACCACCTGGAACGAGGGCTGTATCATCAGGATCAGACCGGCCTCGCTGGGCGTCATCGCTCCGATGCTCTGGAAGTACAGCGACAGGAAGAAGGATATGCTCCACGACGACGCGTAGTTCAGGAACAGCGCCGTCAGGGATTTCGAGAACCTCAGGTTGCGGAACAGGCGGAGGTCCATCAGCGGGCGTTCCGCCTTCCTCTCGATCAGGATGAATCCCACCATGATCGAGGCGCCCACGCCGACGAGCACGAAGGCGTACATCTCCGGCAGCGAGAGTATCCCGAGCATCGTGACCAGCACGCCGGTCATGTAGACGGCCGCGCCCATGCGGTCGAAGGTGTTGTCCGGAGAGGATCTGATGTTGTACCCGAACCTGGAGATGAAGAACAGCGACAGCACCAGGAGCGGGATCATGACGATGAACAGCGACCTCCATCCGAGGAACTCGGTGAGGACCCCTCCCAAAGTAGGACCGATTGATCCGCCTATGTAGACGCATGCGGTGTGCATGCTGAGCGCCATCCCGCGCTCGTGCCTCCTGTAGACGTCGGAGATCATCGACACGCTATTGCATGATATCATGGCGGTACCGAACCCGGTGAGGGCGCGGTAGACGTACAGCATGTAGATGTCCCTGCTGGTGGATGACAGCACGAGGCCGACCACGGCGATCAATATCCCCAGGACGAAGATGCGCTTCTTGCCGTAGATGTCCGACAGCTTCGCCGCGGGCATCATGGCCATGACCGATGCCACGAAGTACACGCTGGTGAGCCATCCGAGCTGATGCGTGCTGCACCCGAGATCGTCGCCTATGGCGGTAAGTGCCAGATTCAGCATCGACCCCACGAGGGGATTGATGAAGATGGCGAGACAGGAGGCCGCGAGTATAGTATGCTTCTCGGCCTTGGTGAACTCTTCCGGCAGCGCCATCTCTCCTCTTAGAATGAAAGTAAAGGGGGCCCGAGGGCACCCC
>JAEEGK010008208.1_pt1 | contig 24701 bp, 9 predicted proteins | sample 8958771 | NCBI WGS metagenome assembly JAEEGK01 (sample SAMN16246547, study PRJNA631951) | gut metagenome | biome: gut microbiome; feature: rumen; material: SC-attached | host: Bos | place: Iran: Karaj | collected 2018-10
ATTATATTGAAAATGTTCCATATTTACGGTGTTATTATTTTGTAATTTTATTGGTCTATTTATTCTATCATAATTTATTTTTAATAATTCTAATTCTTTTGATTTTAATTCATTATGTTCTTGCATTTTTTTTAATTTTTGTGTAATTTCTTGATTTTGATGAATTAATTGTAATAATTCTTTATCTTGTCTTTTATTCATAAATTCATTTTTTATATTATCAATCATAGAACTTTGTTCTTTATATTTTTGAAAAAGTAATTGATAATCATATTTTATTTGTTCAAATTGTTGGAAATTTTCATTTAAATTTATTTGATATTTATTTTTTTCTTCTTCTAATTCATTATTTTTATCTTTTAACTTTTTTATTTGATTTTCTAAATTTTCAATCATATTTTCATAAACTATTTTATCTTCTTTTAATGTATTTTTTTCATTATTATTAGGATTAAAAATATTAGTAGATGATTTAGACTTTAAATCATTATCAAAAGTTTTAGATAAAAAGGCAATACTTGTTTTTAAACTAGAAATTGTTTTTTCTCTATCTTTTAAATATAAATTTAATGATTCAATTTCAGATTTTAATTTTTCTTTTTCAAAAATTTCAGCTTGAATATCACTTTTTCCTTTCATAATTTCAGTTTTATTTTCATTAATTATTTTTTCATATTCAGGAATTTTTTTTGATATTTCATTTAATTCATCTTCTTTATTTTTAATCTCTATTTTTAATCCATTTATTTCTTTAATTTTTTTATTAATTTCATCTTCCAAATTTTCAATTTTCATATTTAATTCATTAATATTATCATCAGTTCCTTTTGAATTTTTTTGTAAATTTTCAATAGTTTTTTTTAAATTTAAAATAACTTCTTCATTATCTTTTAAAGTTAATTTGTTTGAATTCTCAACTGTTTGTAAATATTTAATTTGCTTTTCTTTAACTAATAATTCTTTTTGTAAATCATTAATAGTATTTTCCATATCATTAACTTTATTATTTAATTCATTATATTTAACTTCTTTAATATCATTTCTTGTTTTTAATTCTGAATTTTCTTTTGTGACTCTTTCAAATTCCTCTTTAGTAATTTCATAATTATGAATTAAATCATTATTTGAATTTGTTAATTTTTCATTTGATTCTTGTACTTTTTTGACAATTTCTTGTAATTCATTATTTGACATTTGTGCATTATCTAAAGAATTTTTTAAATCTTGAATAAATTCATTTAAATTATTATCAAATTGTGTATATGGACTTTTATATATTGCACTATTTTTATATTGATTAATTTCATTTAATAAAATTTTATTTTTATTTTTTAAATCAAGATTTGCTTTTAATAAAACTTGATTAGATATTTTTAAACGAGTTACTTCATCTTCTGCTACAAAAGATGCTATATCTTGAGATTGTTTTATATCATTTAAACTCAAATTTGTCATAAATGTTTTATTATTATTATAATTTGTAAATTCATCTATTTCCTCATTTAATGTTTGATTTCTTTTATTTATTGAATTTGTTGCTTCCTCAGTTTCTTTTAATAATTTTTTAAATTCTTTTAATATTGTTTTTGTTTTTAATTCATTTATTGGTTTATTTAAATTAGGTTTTTTTTTATTTATTGTTAATTTTGTTTTATCTAAGATTGGAGTATCTAAAATTTCATTTTTTTCTTTTGTATCAATGATTGTTGTTTGTGGAGATGTATTTTTGTTTGAAATTATATTGGTTATTTGTATTTCTGATATGTTATTCTTTCCTTTTATTGAATTTTTCATTTTATATATTATAAATTTTTTAATTTTTTAAAAGAAAATATTTTAATTATATTTTTATTAAAACAATCAAATTAATATAAAAAAATTAATATAATAATTAAATAGTATTTATCAATTGTATTTTTGTTATTTTTTAGCAATTCAAATATATTTTTTTTTTAAATGAAAATTGATTTTATAATATATTTCTTTAATTTAATATTAATTAAGGTTTGAAATAAAATCAGTGTAAAAATCTATCTTACTAATATTTATTTATATTCATTTTTTCACAGATAATTAACTTATATTTGAAAATAAAATAATTTCAATAATAATAAAATGTCAATATTAGAAAAAATGATAAGAAAAAAATATCAAAATTCATTATCACCTCCAGCATTTTTAAATAGTATTCATTTAGTTTCAATGAAAAATAAACCAGATATGAAAAAAAGAAGACAGACTATATCATTAAAAGAAGATAATAGAAATATAAGAAATATAATTTTTGTTGCACTTGATAATTTGTCAGAAAGAAAAAAAAAAAAAAGAAAAATATTCACAATAAAAAATGGAAAAATAATTCAAAGAAAAGAAAGTATTTTTCATGTTACTAAAGAAAAAAAACAACCAAAATTTACTCCAATTAAATCTATAGAATCAATAACAAAATACCAAAAAACTTTTTTACCAAAAATTAAAAAACATAAAGCATTAAATAATTATTTAATAAGAGATTTTAAAGGAAATGAAGAGAATTATGATTATATAAGAACAGTCAAAAAAAATCAAATGTTAAGTGATGAATTTTATTCATTAAGACAATTAAAAATTCAAAAACAAACTGCATTAAATATTGCAAAATTTGAAAGAAGAAAAAATAAAGAGTTATTTGAAACTGATATAAATAATGAACAAGAAGTTGATATTTCAAATAGTGAATTGAATGATTATGAAGAAGATATTGAAATTGAAAAAGAAGAAGAAAAAGAAGAAGAAAAAGAAAATGAAGAAGAAAATGAAGAAGAAAAAAAAGAAGAAAACGATAAATCAAGTGAAGAAAATAATACAGAAGAAGAATATGATATAATAGATAATAGAAACTTTAAAACAATTAATAATTATTCATTTAAAAGTCGAAATAAAAATATATCATTTAATCCAAGTTTAACTTCATCAGAGTCACTTTATTTAACTGAAAAAAGAAAATTAAATGAATTAAATTTAAAAAAAGCTGAAATTAGAGGAAAAACTTTATCAAAACAATTATTACATTTAAATACAGATGATTTAATTGATATTGAAAATCAACATGAATATATAGGAAAAAAAATTGATTTATCAAAAAATCCTTTTTTTCAAGATTCAAACATTCAAATTAATGACCTTCCTGAAGAACCAGAATCACATCAACCAAAATTAATTGAACCTAATTTATTACATGAAGTTAATTTAAAAAAAATATTAAGACAATCTAAAAATAAAATTAATATTATTAAAGAAGGTGATGATGATTTAGGTTTAGATAATATTGAAAATGTAAGAAAAGAAAGAAAAGATATTGAATACCAGTTTTTTAAAGTTTTAAAAGATCAAAGAACACCAAAATTTTTGAAAAATAATTTTAATCTTAGTACTGTTAAAAGATTTAAAGGTGTTTCTGGAAAATATTTTGGTGTAGCTTGTTAAACTTTTTGTTTTTCATATTATTTTTTGTAAATGTTTCTTTTTGGGTAATAATTTAATTTTTTTATATTTGAATAATAAATAATAAATATTATAAAAAAATAATTAATTAGGTAATTTATATATTTATTTATTATAAAAAAATAATTAATAAGAAAAATTATTTAAAAAAATATATTACTATGGAAAATACAATTAATAAATTTGAAGAAAAAATAAAAAATTTAGATATTGACTCTTTAATAAAAAAGAATTCATATATTGATTTTTGTTATAAAGATGAATGGTATCCTGCCTTTATAAAGAACACAAATGAAAATTCAATTTTTGATATAAATATATCTATTAGTCCAAATAAAATTAGTTCTCAATATAATCTCAAAAAAAGTAAATATTCAATGAATTTCTTTAGAAATAATTTATATAATTTCGATAATTTTGAGAGATATAATATTCTAAATGAAGAAATAAATGATATACAAGAAGATAATATTTTAGAAAATTTAGAAACATATGAAAATAAAATTATTAATAATAACGAAATTTCTCCTTATGAGATTGTTCAATTTTTTTCTGGGGAATTTATTGATATTGCTAATAGATTTTATAAAGAACCAAAAAAGAATATAAGTAGTTATCAAAACTTAATTATTAAGGATATAAAAAATAAATTATTATTTTTATTTGATTTTGTAACTCAGAAAACAATTGATAATATTGATAAAATAAAAATATTATCAAATAATCAACAAAATAGAAAATATATGTTAATTGATTATGATTTAGCAATTATTGGTTCATGTGATCTTTTATTTAAGAATTTTTTCAAAATTATAGATGAAAATAATGAAAATTATATTAAATTTTATAAAAACATAGTATATAATTCAAATGAAATTTTAATAAATTGTTTATCTTCTCAAAAATATTTTTGCCCAATTTATTATTATTATATTATAATCAGTTCTTTTTATAATTTATATCAAAAAAATATTCAAGAATTTGATATAAGTAAAATTCAAAATGCCTATATAATGAATTTAGAAAATTTATCAGAACAAGAATTAAAAAATATTAAGCAAAAAAATTATATTGAAAATCTAAATAAAAAATTTTCTAGTTATATATCAAATACTAATGCAAAAAAGGATAATTTATGTGAGAAATTAAATTATATATTTTATTATAGATGTATTACTAGTCAAATTTTAGAAAAAAAAATATATGCATTAAATGCCATAAATGATCTTTTATCTTTAAGAATAAATTTATTATCTTTTAATGAAAATTTTTATCAATTTTTAATAGTTAAAAAAAATATTTTATCAATATTATTAGAAGATAGTGTTCATGATGAAATTTTAAAAAGAGTATATGGAATATTTCATTATTTAGCACAATTTAATAAAATTCCAGATAAAATAATTGATTTATTAATTGAGAATAAAAATAAAATTTTAATTCAAAATATTTTATCAGATATCGTTGGTGAATTAGAAATTGAGAAAAAAAATCAAATATTTAATGAATCTTCAAAAGATATTGATTTATCAATAAATGAAAATATTGAATTTATAAAAAATTTAACAGAAGGTTGTTTTAATCTTAATAAAAAAATAAAAAGAAAATTGAATAATTATAGTAAATCAAAATATGGTTTAGATATATTATATGATTATATTATTAATTATTCAAAAAAAAAATCTAAAGATGATAATATTAATTATGCAATTGATTCTTTTGTTCAAATTCTTTCAAATAATTTTATTATTAAAGATAATACCATTTTAGAATATTTAGATATAATTTTTACACAAATTAATTCAGATGAAAAGAATGAAAATACTGTTCAATGTATTATTTTAATTATAAATATCTTTAATGAATGTTATAAAAGAAGAAATTCAAAAGAAAATGATATTAAAAAATTAGATTCAAAATATAATATAATACAATTATTTGTTAAAAATTTAGAAAATTATGTTTCATTAATTAAAAAAACAGTAAAAAAAAATAAGATTGATGATGATACAATTTATAATGGAAATTATTCTTATTCTATTAATATTAAAAAAAGATTAGAAATCATATTTTTTTTTGTTAGTGATGAAAATATCGAAAATCCATTAAATTTATTACCTGAAGAACATTTAGGTAAAATGTTTAGTATTTTATCAAGTCATCAAAAAAATTTAAAAGAATTATATAATTATTTAATTGGATATTTTGGTGATTATCCTGATAAAAAAGTTTTATCATATTTTATTAAACAAATTGTAAATAATAAAAACTATATTAATATAAATAAAATTGTTGATGAAATAGAAATAGATTTAATTATTGAAGTTTTCCATCAAATCAATTTAGATAATTCTTTAATTATCTATAAAAAAATGCCGAAAGTTAAAAATTCAAAACTTGAAAAAATTGATTTAATATATGATATGTTAATGAATAATGATAATCCTAATTTTCAATATAAATGTTATAGGGAATTAACAATTTTATGTTTACATTTATGTGATTATTTACCAAAATTTTCAGAAAATTATTGGAAAACTTTTATAAATGATATAATAACAAAATTAAAAAAAAGTATTGAGGAAAAAAATATAAATGGAATAAATGGTTTAATTAAATTATTAGATTTTATTTATACTAAAATAACATCATTTCCTGGAAAAATTCCAACAAAATCTGATACTGAAAGTGCAAAAGGAGAAACATATATATTTCAATTTCATTGTCCTATAAAAACTCATCATAATTATAAAGTTAAAGTTGGAAAAAATGAATATTTAATTGATGTAAGATGGAGAATTGGTTATTATTATGATATTAATGTAAATGAGGTAATATTTGAAAATATTGAAGGAAAAAAATATAGTTTAATATATGATTTTTATAAGTTTATTAATTTATTTCCACCTGAAGAATATAATTTTTCTAATACTTATAAACAAGTTATTGTTAAACAAGAAAGTAATCAATTATTAAAATTAAAAGTTAATCCTAAAAAATTAATTGAAAATAATGAAGAGTTAATTAAAATTTTTTTAGATTTAATTAGTCAACCTAATGATGATAAAGAAAAAAATATTAGAGTATGGAATATTTTACAAAAAATGCCTAAAGATTATTATATAAATAAAAAAATTAATAAATTATTTAGTAATGAAAATTTTGATAGTAAAGAAATTAAAGATATTTTTAATTTAAATAATATTTATCTTTTGACTTATAATCTTGATTGTATGAGAAATTATATTGAAGATAATAAAGAAAAAGAAAAAGATTTGTTAAATAATTTTATTAATATTCATAAAGGAGGAAAAAAATTATATAATTTATTTAAAAAAATTAAAGTTTCTGAATTAAAAAAAAAATATGATAATCAAATTGTTTTTGAATGCTTGAATTTTATATTAACAATATTAAATAAAATATCCTTTGTTATTGAAAAAGAAATTGATAATAATTTAATAGAAAATTTATCATTAATTATTTTAGATATTATGAAAATTTCAAAGAAAAATGAAAATGAAAATGAAAATGAAAATGAAAAATATAATAAATATAATATAAAAATATTGAAAAATTTCATTATTGAAAAATTACCTAATTTAAAAAAAAATGAAAAAATAAATTTAGATGAAAGTAATGATAAAGCTTTATTTACAAATCCAAATGAATTTAATTCATATTTACGTTTTTTAAAGGAAAAAAAATATTCAATTCATGGAGAAATTTTAGAAAAAATTTTAAATTATTTAAACAGTTTATATGAAAATAAAACAGGATTTTTAGAATACATTTTAAAAACTCCAAAAATATTTAATGAAATAATTATATATGAATTTATTCAAAGCGAAAATGTAAGATTACAAAAAATTATATATAAATTCTTATTTGAAAGTTTATTTGAAGATGATTCAAAATTATTTTTTAATTTCCTTGATTTAATTTTTGAAAAAGATAATATTGAATTTATAAATAAAAATGATAAATCAGGAATTTATTTAGAACTATTATCAAATTTAATTAGTAAATTTGTTATATTAAATTCAAACAATATTCCTGAAAATAAAAATAAAAATAAATTATTAAATGTTATTACTTTATTAGTTTCATCATTTAAAAATAAAAAAGATAATACAGAAATAAATGAAGAAGAAATAGAAGGAAAAGTAAATTTGTTAAAAAATTTAGTTGAATTATTTCCAAATGAAATTATACCTTATTTATTAAAAGAAAATTTATATTCAATTTTTTTTGAAAAATTTATTTTTAGTAAATGTAATGAAAAGTCAGTATCAAATCCAAAAACATGTTTACAATTAAGTGATTCAAAAACATCAATATACAATTTTATAATATCAATAATTAAACAAAATCCAAATGAAACTTTAAATTTATATCTTGAAATATTAGGAAAATTAAATGATTTTCATTTATTAGGTTTTTGGAAATCAAATTATTTAAAAAATTGGAGTATTGACTTATCAAAAGATATAAAAACAGAATATTGTGGATTAAAAAATATGTCATGTACTTGTTATATGAATTCAATTCTTCAACAATTTTTTAATATTCCTGCTTTAAGAGAAACAATATTAAGTATTAAATCAAATGAATCAAGTATTTTATATAATTTACAAATTGTATTTTCTTCATTAAAAGCATATGAATCTCAATATTATAATCCTAAAGATTTTGCTTTAATTAATAAATTAAGTTTAAATGAACAAATGGATGCTGATGAATTTTATGCTGGATTAATTGATTCAATTGAAAAAGATATTAATAATATTTATAATAATTCAGATGAAAATATAAAAAATCCTTATAAATCACTTTTTAATTATTTTTTTGGTGGAAAATATGTTGATGAATTAAAATTTGAATGCGGACATAAAAGACATAATGAATTTCAATATAATAGTATTCAATTAAATATTAAAGGATGTAATAATTTATATGAAGCATTAAATAATTATATTAAAGGAGAAATAATGGATGGTGATAATAAAATAAATTGTGAAGAATGTAAAACAAAAGTAGCTTGTAATAAAAGACAAATATTTAAAAATTTTCCAAATATTTTAGTAATTAATTTAAAAAGATTTGAATTTGATTATGATAATATGATTAAATATAAATTAAATGATTATTTTGAATTTCCAATGACATTAGATATGAAAAATTATTTAATTGAAGATTCAAAAGAAAAAAATTGTAAATATGAATTAAGTGGAATTGTTATTCATTTAGGAACAAGTGAATCAGGACATTATTATGATTTGATTAAAACTTCTGATAATAAATGGTATGAATTTAATGATATAACAGTTAAAGAATTTGATGAAAAAAATATTCCAAATGAAGCTTTTGGTTTCAGAGAAATTGAGGAAGAAAATTCTAAAGATAATAGAAATACTGATGTTGATAATGCAAATAATGCTTATATTTTATTTTATCAAAAAATAGAAAAAAATAAAAATAAAGAATTTGAAACTAAATTAGCATCTCCTCCTTATAATAATTTGTCTAATATTAATAATAAAATTTTAAATAATATTAATATAGAAATGTATGAATATTGGATTTTGAAAAATATTTCTTCAAAAGAATATCAACTTTTTATTTTGGAATTAGTTAAAATTGATATTGCTAAATATATGAAAGATTTTAAACCCATTGAAAATAAAAAATTTTATGATTTATTTGATAAATATACTAAAATAAAAAGAGAAGAAATTTTAATGGAAAATGCAACATCAAAATTTAAAATTTTTGAAAATGAAAATAAAGAAATTATATTTGAATCAAAAGATAATTCTGAAAAAATATTTAAATTTTTCCTTCTTTTTTATTTTTCATTATGTTTAAGAATAAAAGAAAAATCTTTATTTTTAAAATTTACCGATATAATTAGGATTTATATAACTATAAATATAAATTATGCCAAATATATTATTGAAGAATTTTCTGATAATGATACAATAAATGAGTTTTTAATTTTTTGCCCTGGTAAAGTTCCAAAAAAAATTGTAAATGAACTTATTAATTATTGCTTACTTAAAATATATAATGATGAAAAAGGAAAAGAGGAAAATGATATTATATTATTATTCATGAATTCAATAATTAGTATAATTAATCTTTATATAAATGAAATTGATATTAAATTCATTTATTTACTTTTGTTTGAAATATTATGCTTAAATGAAAAATATGGAAAAAAACTTCTTGAAATTGAATATGATAAATATATTAATAATTATTTGAGAAATAATAATCAATTAGAAGAAGAAATGTTTTTTAATGATAAAAAATTAAATAAATTAAAGCCAACTCATCATATTTTATCTGATAAAATAATAAAAAAAGAATATTTACCAAAAGAAAAATTAACTTATTCAGAAGAAAATTATGAAAAAAAACAAAAGAAAGCATTAACAGAAGAAAAAAATGATCAATTTTTTAATAGTTGTTATTTACTTTTAATGAATCTTAAAAAAAAGAAAAAATAATTTTTTTTATAATTTACAATTTTTGATTGGAGTATTATTTTAAATTTATTTATTGAAAAATATATTTTAATTTAATATATAAATGAAAAATAATAATATTAAAAATTATGAAATACAACAAAAACTTCATCAATTAATTGAAGATTGTGAAAAATATTTAATGAATTTTGATTCAAATCATTCCTCAATTCTTTCCTTTTTTTCAAGTAATCTAATTGTGAAAGAAAAATATTTAGATTTATTATCAAAATCCTATCATAATTTATTTCCTATTAATTTATTTATTTTAAGTTTATTACTTCTTATTGAAGCTGTTCAAATTTGTTTTACTTTTATAAATTTAGATAAAAATAATAAATATAGATGTCGAATTATTATAGTTGAAATAATAACTTTTGGAATAATTTTCATTTCCCTTTTTATATTTATTATATTCAAAAATATACAAAAGAATAAATTATTTATATTATTAAATTCATGGATGATATTTTTATCATATGATATTAGTATATTAGTAATAATGTATAATAATAATACTTGTGAAAAGGGGATTTTTATGTCTAAATTTTATACTAATTTTATTTCATCACATATTTTAATGATAATAATGCTTTCTGCAAATATGTCTTTACATTTTGGACATTTTTTTATAATTGGTTTTCTTGATTGTTTTCTTTTAATTATTTTAAATATAACAAATTATAAAACTAATTTTTATTATTATAATACAACAATAATAATAACAGCATTTTTTACAATATTACAGTCTTATAAATTTGAATTGTCTATAAAAAAGGTTTTTGATTTTTGCGTTAAAAAATATTATTCATATTTAATTAATGAAGAAATTATACAAAATGGAGATATTGGAATTTGTTTAACTAATGAAGATTTTGAAATATTAAAAACTAATCAAACTTTAATTAATGATATGTCTGAAGTTTGTAATTATGACAAAGAAAAAAATAAAAATTATCTTTTATATAATTTAATATTTCAAATTAATGAAAAAAATTTAGATAATGGAAAAAAGAAAACTAATTTATTAGAAGTTGTCGAACAAATAATAAATACTTATACAAAAAAAGGAAAACAAGAAAAATTAGAATATTTCATTCCATTAGGTCGTTTTAAAATAAAACAAGGAACAAAATTATTTAGTGTAAGATTTAAAAGAGTATCAATTAAAAATTATAATAACAATAAACAAAAATTAAATAAATCAGATTATAACAAAAATGAAATTTTTGAAATAAATTCAACATATAAAATAAATTTAAATTTATCAAAAGTAAATTCATCATCATTAAATAATTCAGAAAATATTTTAATTCCAAATTTACAAGATCATGAGCAATCAAATACTTTATATAATTATAAATTTATTTTTACTTTAATAACAAATAATAGAAAATTAGACAGAATAAAAGTAGAACAAATATATCAAAAATTAATATTAACAAAAGTAAGTCATGAATTTAACACTCCAGTTTATTTTATTCAAGATTTAATGGATAAATTAATAAAAGAAAAAGAAGATAATGAAGAAAAGACAATAAATGAAACTAAAGTTCCATTAATTGCAATAGAAGAAGTAAAAAGTAATAAACAAAGTGATATAATATCAAAAAATAAAGACTTATTTAATGATAAAAGAACAATAAAAAACTCATCAGAAAGAGAAAGCGAAAGAAGAAGTTTATCTTCAATAAAATCAAATTCAGAAATGTATCAATATGATACAATAGAAACTTTTTTATTTATAAAATATATTGCAGATACAATTAAATTAAGTGCAATGGATTTAACAGAATTTATTAAAATACATAGTGCAATAGATACTTCAATTGACGAATTAAATGTAGAAATTTATAATCTTTCTGATTTAAGAGAATATATAGAAGGAATTGGAAATGCATATTTAAATTTAATGGAAAAAACAATTAATTTTATTACTACCATGGATAGTATTTTAACAAAAAGAAATATTGAAATTGATAAAGAAAGATTTAACCAAATTTTATCTAATTTAATAAGTAATTCAATAAAAAATACAAATAATACAAATGGAATAATTGTAAATATTAGCAAAATGAAAGAAAGAGATTTAAAATATTTTGAATTTGGTACAAATAAAGATATATTTGAAAATAATAATTATGTAATAGAAATAAATGCAAATGAAGAAATATCAAATGATAATGAGATTGAATTAGGATTAGTAATTTCAATTGAAGATTCTGGAACAGGAATAAGTAATACTTTATTAAATGATTTTAATAGTGAAGGAGAAACTTTTTATAGAGTTGATACAAATGATACTAAAATACATTCTACTGAAGGATATATTAAATGTATAGGATTAGGTAGTGGATTAAAAATATGTAAAAAATTATCTGATGAAATGGGAATTAAGTTAAAATGTTTAGTTAAACCTAATAATTGTGGTACTATTTTTAAAATTTATATTAAAACTGAATTATTATATAATTAAATCTATTTTATTAATAATATATTTTATTAATAAAAATTGTTTTGTTTTGATTTTTTTTTGTTAAAAAAAAAATTCTTTGTAATTTTGTAATGGATTATCAAAAAAATTTAATACTGATTTATTTGATGAATGAGGTGAATTATTTTTTTGTTTTTTATTTGAACTACTAAATAATGATTTGTTATTTAATTTTAAACTTTTTTTTATAGAATAGTTTTTTACTTTGAATTGACTTAATGATTTTCTAATTGTACTATTATGTAAAAGTAAAACATATTTTAAATTTATTAAACTATTTTTTGATGATTTTATAGAGTTTGTTTCTATTGAATGATTAATTTTTTTAAATAAATTTGGTAATTTTTCTTTTGATTGTATTATTTTTGTATATACTAATGGGGAAATTTCAGATATTTTTTTCATATTTTCTTCTTCCTTTTCTTTTTTTTTAATTAAATCAAATGAAAGAATATTTTTATTTTTTACTGATTTAATGTTTGAAGGATTGCTTTTTAAATTCATCAATTTTATTTCTTCTTTTATATTTTTTATAAATTCTTTATTAATATCAAAAATATTACTTTCACCATTATTTTTTTTTTTAATTATATTTCCTAAATTTTTTAAATTATTTGGAAATAGTGTATTTCTAATTCTAACTTTTTTAATTGATTGAAAAAATGGTCTATAGAAATTATTATTTTTATTAATATCATTATATATATTATTTTTATTAATATTATTGTTGAGATTTATATCATTATTTATTTTTTTTTCATTATTAAAATAAAGAGAGTTTAAACAAATAAAAGACCTATTTGTTACTTTAGTGAAATTATTAATATTAGATGATAATTCATTATTATTATTTTCTTCATTTAATTTTAAATCCTTTAAACTTATATTATTATTTGAAGAATATTTTATATTATTTGATATCAAATCATCACCTATTTCTCTGTCTATATATTTTGGTGTTCCTATTACTGATGTACTTTTATTAATTTTTATATAATTTTCATTTTTGTTTACTTTTTTAATATAATCCATATTTTTTATCAATAAATAAAATGATATAAAAAATATAAAACAAAAAGAAATTTAAAAATTTAAAATTTTATTATCTTATACATTATTTAATATTAAAATATATTAGATTATTTTAATATATTCATGGAAAAATTTAATTTTTTAAAAATATGATACTAGTATTTAGTAATAATAATAATTACTAATTTTAGTGATTTATTAAATTAAAAAAAAATATTAAAAATGAATAATGAAATAGATTTATTTAGGATTATAATTGATTATAAATGGATTTCCGTTATATTATTAATAATTTTCCTTACGAAATTAATCAAAATTTGTTGGAAAAATTCTACTCATGAAAAAGATATAATAAAATTTGAATCTTTATCAAAAGATGAAAAACAATTATATCTTATAACGAAATTTAATACAAATATAAATAAAATTACTTTAAAAGGAAAGGAAAAATATATTAAAAGATGTAAAATTTTAATTTTAAATTTTTAGATTATAGACAAATTTATGGAGAAAATGGAGATAAAATATATAAAAAGAATACTATAACAAATAAAAAAATTGGAAAAAAAAATTTAAAGGTAAAATTTAATGAATCAGTTGAAATTAGTGAAAATTAAAATTATGAGTTGATAAAATAATTTCATTTTATAATATTTTGAAATTAAAAATTCATATTTATAAATAAATATATATATATATCAATTAATATATTTATACTAATGTTTTATTGAATTATTCAATATATAATAATTACTTAAAAATAGTTTTTATTATAAATATAATATAATATATCTTTTATAAAATAAATTTCTATATATTTTTAAATCTATATAAAATGAATTAAACTAAAAATCTTATTTTCAATATATAAGTATAATTCTTATCATATAAATAACTATTTTTAAAATAAAAATCAATAATTATAACAAAGTAAAAATATATTATTAATAAATATTTGACAAAATTTTTAAATTTCCACTTTTAAATATCATTTGATTTTCAATTAAAACACCATTTTTAGTTAAAAGCCAAATTCCATTTGTTGAATTTTTGTTTTGAGATATGGAATAGTAACCATCATATAAAATCCAATTTTTATCTTTAAATATAATAGTACACTGAATTTTACTTACTGTTTCTTCGTCATATATATAATTACACAATTTACTTCTTCCAATAGTAAAAATTGAATAATCTTTACTATTAATAATTATATTAGAATTAGGTTGATTATTTTTCTTTTTATATAAAAAATTTAATTTAATTTCTATATCTCCAGTGCTTAATTTATTTACATCAAAATATATTAAATCAACTAAAAAACTTATTATCATATTTGGCATTAATATTATACCTTTATTTATTTTTACAAAAGTTCCTGTTCCTGATAAATTATCCAAAATATAAAATTTTCTATTATTTTCTTTATAATAAATATAAAATTGAATAGGTGATAATGAATTATCATTTATTATATAATCACTTAAATTATTACTACCAAATGAAATTTTTTTATTTTTTCCAAATTTTATTTTGTTATTTGTATTATATGCTGATTTAATATAATTTTCGGTTATTTCAATTTCGTCAATTAAAATATTTGAAAAATTAAATATTTTTAATTTTATACATTCATCTGAAAAATATTCTTCATTTGAATTTTTATTATAGTTAGAGTAAAGTTCGATTGCTTTTTTTTTAAAATTTTCAAATTTTTCAATATTTTTAATAAACTCTTTTGTATTATTTGTTGTTTTATTTTCAAAATCTTTTATTAATATCGATTCTCTTCTTTTTGTATCATATAAATTATTAGATATATTATATTCACATTGTTTTTTATATGATGATATATTACATCCCATTTCAAATTAATAGTATTTTATTTTTTTTATTTGAAAATAATATACATATATTAAATTTATTTTACTTTAAACATAACAAAAAAAAATTCATATAAATACATTTTTTCAAATAACATTTTCACTATATAATATTTTTCTTAATAATATCAAAATAATAAAACCTTTCATTATAATAAGAAAATATTATTATTTAAAAAGAATATAATAAAATTTAAAAAAATTAATAATTTTATTTATTAATTTACTTCTCTTTCAATGAACTCAGCAATAAATCAACATGAAAATATAAAAAATAACAATATAGCACAACCAAGAACAAAAAAAGCAATACCAATTAGTTTAATTACTGGAACAGATTCAATTTTTATAAAAGGAAAAATAAATAATGTTGCGACTTCTTATTTTGAGTCAAGTCAAAAAATTCAAAATTTATATAAGGAAAAAAACTCTCATATTAAGAATGATACATTAAAAAAAAATTCAAAACCAAAAATCAATCATTTTAAATATTCTACAAGTGCTTATAATAATACCTTTAATGTTTCAGTTGGAAATACTATTCATGATAATAAAAAAAATATAATTAAAATTTCTAATATAAATGAAAATAATGATAAATTAAATTCTTTTAATTTAATTCCTCCAAATAATTTAAATTCAACAAGATTAAATAGAAATAAAAATAATACAATAATAAAAGAAGAAATAGATTCTTATAAACATTTGAAATCAAATACAAATAATAATTTAAGTAAAGATTATAATAATAAAAAAACAATAAGTAATAAAAGTTTAAGACAAATAAGACAAAATGTAAAAAAAACTATTTCAATGATAGTTCATGGAAATTCAATTGGGAAAAACAAAGATAAAAATAGTAAAAAGAGTATTAAAAAAAATTTAACTTATTGTAATAATTATTTAAATAATCAAGTATATAAAAAAGAATTTGAAATTTCAAAAGAAAAATCATTAGAAAAAAAAAAGAATATTATTAAAAATCAAAATATTGAAAAACCAAAAAAGACATTAAAACAATTTATAATAAAAAAAAAATTAGATGTTAAATCAAAAATAAATGAAGTTAAAGAAAATGAAATTACAAAACCAAATACAACAATGAATAAATCAAATATAAGTATAACATATAAAATAAATATTAATTATCATAAAAATTCAAATAATAAATCTACTGCAATAACAACCTCTAGAACTGAAACATCCTGTGAAAAAAAATTTGTAGAAAAAAAAGATGTGATAAAAAAAAAATTACCTTTGAATAATAAAAATATTAATTTAAATTTATTATCATTAATAAAAGAAAATAATAAAAAAGTTAATAAAAATTCAAAGGAAAAAAAAAGAATAAATGATTCACTTGATAAAAAAGAAAATTCTTTTGAAAATATTCAAAATGTTCTTTCTAATAATATGGACCTGTTAAATGATAAGAAATTTATTGAATTTGATAATTTCGATGATTTAAATTCTATTGTTAAAAAAATTCCTTTTCATGACATTGAAAAGGATTCAATAAGTATTTTCTCTAATAAAAATAATTTAAAATATGAAATGTATATAAAAAATTTTAATAAAGTTATTGAATATAATTCAAAAAAAAAATATAATTAATAAAATATATACTTAATTAAATAATTTGATAAAAAAATGATTTATTTAAATATTTTAACTAATTTGATTTATGTAAATAAAATAATTTTTAAAAAAATATTGTATTTATTTATTATTAATAATTTTAAATAAATGTATAGTAATAATACTTTTAATTGTACTCAAATGTATTATACAAAAAGGAGAACTAATTCCAATTTACAACTATATAATATTAAAAAATCTTTATGTCTTAATCAATTTAATTCAAATAAAATATCACCTAAATTTAATATTAAATCTGATGAATATAATAATATTAATAATTATTCTGATATTACTTATTTTGAAACAAAACAAAAACTTGATCTCATGAAATTTAAAATTGGGAAATTTAAATTATTTTTAGATAAATCAAATTGTCATTTTAATGATATTTTACAAACTAAAAATTATAATATTTATGAAGAAGAAAAAAAAAATTATTATTATGGATATTTAAAAAAGAGATTAACAACTAAAGAAAAAGAAGAAAAAGGAAATATAAGTGATATTGCAGATGACATAATTGATGCATTTGGTTTAGATAATAATAGCAGAAATGAAGAAAATGATAATATGAATACACAAATTTTATTTAAAAATATGAATTTCTTTAATAAAAGTAATAATCATTTTAGATCTAATAGTGTTTATAATAAAAAGAAATAATATAAAATTATATAATAAAATTATTCTTGTATGTGTGTTTAAGATTTATGGAAAAAATAAATCATTAAAAATAATGTGTAAAATATATTATATAATTTATTTATTTTTTTTTAATAAAAAAGCATTTACTAATTAAAATATATTAAAAAACTAGATAAATAATCAGTCAAATTCAATCTTTAATTTATATAAATACATTTTTTTAAATAAAATATTATTTTTATTTTTGAGTTTCAAAACGATTGAGTAAAAAAACTTCAATAAACTTATAAATAAAATAATACTGTTCTTCATTTTGTACAAGTAACATTCTAAATTCTTTTAACTTTCTAACAGTATTAAAAATAGAAAATTTAATTAAATCTTGTCTTTTATTAAAAATAATTTCATGAACTATATTAAAAATACTTAAAAAAGTTCCAGTTCTCCCAACTCCAGCAGAACAATGAACAATAACTGGTGATTTATTATGATTTTTAATAATAAAATAAATAATATTTATAAAACTATCATAAGCTTCATTTAATTTTGGAATTCCATGATCTGGCCATCCAATATATTGAATTTGAGTAATTACTCTTTTAATATTATATTTTGAAATTATTATATCTCTTATAATTAAATTTTTATTTTTTGTTTCTTTATAATCTTTTCCTTTCCAATATTGACAACATTTTTCTCTTCCACTTTCAAATTCATTACATAACATTATTATTATTGTTGAATTATATTCTATTATCATATCCCAAAAATCATTTATTGAAGAATTAATTGGGCCTTGTGTTGCTATGAAATAATTTTTTAAAGGTAAATGAATAAATGATGCATTTATATATTCTTTTGATTTTAATTGAACTAGATTATATTTATATGTTCTTATGTTGGAATATCTATCTTTTTTATTTTGTTTGGATAAATTATCAATATGATTTTTATCATTATCTGTTATTTTTTCTAATATCATAAATTCATATTTTATTATTTCTGGCTTTTGTAAATATTTTAATTTTTCTTTTGGAGAAAATGATATTATAGAATTTGATATATATTTTTTTAAATCGAAGCTATCATAACTTAAATCTTTTATACCTTTTGGTAATCTTTCAGTTAATGAATTATTAAAATTTGATTCCATACTTTAATTTAAATTATTAATTCTCTTATTTTTAATTATTCCTTTTTTTTCTTTTAAATATAATTTAAAATGGAAGTACATGAGAAAATAAAATATGGTGATATAGTTTATATAGAATTTTATAAACATTCAAAAAAAAATAGAATGGTTTTAACTTCATCAGGATTTGAATTAAAGGATAAATCATATGTTGAAACTAAAAAAATAACTTTAAATGGAGATAGTATTTATTTAAAAGATTTCGAAGATAATTTATTCATCATTTTTCCAACAATGAAAAATGAATATTTAATACACAAATCAATATTAGATGAAAAAATACCACCAATAAGATCAAAAATAGAATTATCAAATAATTATATTGACGATCTTTCAATTAAAAATGATATAAATAAATTAATAATAACATTTCAAGAAACTAAAAAAGATGTTTATAGTGAAAATGAAAAGTTCATAAAACAATTTGGAAAACCAATTCATTTTGGAGAAAATTTTATTTTAATTCATTTTAAATCACACATGTTTGTTACTAAATATGATGTTGATTCTGTTTCAAATCAAAATAAAAATAAATTAATATTAACTGATTTTTATTCTGATGATTGTATATTTTTATTCTCACCATATAATAATTATGATAATAAAGCAGATTTTGTATTTTCAAATCAAAATTTATTTATAAGAAAAAAAGAAAAAAATGTATGGGCGAATAATCAATATTTAAAAATAAAAATAGTATCAGATGATGATTCAAGACAAACAATAGTATTAAAAACTCAAGTTAATAATGCTTCAAATATAAATGTTAATGAAAGTACTTTAGGAACACTTAAAAATGAAAATTATAAATATTTATTAACTTTTACAGAAGATCAAAATAATTCAAATCCTTTTCAAATTAAAATATGTTCTAATTATATTGATCCTTCAAGTGCAAATTTATCTTTTGCAAATCCAGTTTGGATTTGTTGTCAAAATATTGATAAATATTTAACTATAACACCAACTAATAAAGATGATGGTATTAATATTGATAAAAATGAAGAAAATAAAAATCCTAATAATCAACTTAATGAAATTAATAATAATAATAATAAAAAATCATCTCAAAGTTTTACTAATTTTAGAAATCCAACTTTACAAAATTATCAAATTTCTTTTTCATCTTTAGATAGAGAAAAAACAATGAATAATATTTATGGTTTATTTAATATTGAACAATTAGAAAATCAAAATAGTTTCACATTAAGTGATCAATATTTAAAAGATCAATTAATTCAAAATATAGAATTGAGAATGAGTCCAATTGTAGAATATAATAAAAAAATAAGATTAAGACACGTTGCAACAAAAAAATATTTAGGATTTGAAGAAAAGAGTATGATAGTAAATAAAAAAACAAAATATTTTGGTAGTTTAACTTTAGAAGAAATTCCAAGTGATAAATGTGATTGGACTTTAATGGAATCATATAAAATAATAAATAGAAATAATTTTGAAAGAATAAAATATGAAGGATTAAAAGGACCAAATAATCCATATTATCATTATGGAAATAAAAAAGATTTTTCAATAGATAATTCACCAAAATTTCATCCAGTAAAAAAAAAAGAAATTTTACGTATTTTTCATATTAAATCAGAGAAATTTTTATCATTCTCAGATGCAAAATTAAATTCAGAATTTGAAGACCAAGAAATAACAGTTAATAATTTATCAGTAACAAGATTACCTTTTGATAATGATTTAGTAAGACTTCTTCCTTCAAATGAAAGTCAATCATGGGAAATTCATTTAGTTTTATATTTTAATCAAGTATTATGTAAACAAATAGAAAATTGTATTAAAATTGGATTAGGAAAAATATTAACAAATGATAATCAAAATACAAAATTAGCAACAATACCAGAAAATATTATTGATACTACACAAAAAAAAGCATCATTTCCTAATATTGAACCTCCACAAAATGCTTCTGATTTAGAAAAAATTAAAGAAGATACTACAGAATTAAGAATTTGTTTTGAGAATTTAAGAGATTTTTGTATTAATAAATTTTCAAGAAAATTTGATATTGTTGTTCCTTCTGGTAAACCTGTTGTTTATAGACAAGAATTCTTATTTGATCAAGGATTTTTAGATAAGTGTTTTGTTTTTTTAAATGAAGCTAAAAAATTCAGTTCTATACATCATCAATTTTTAAAATTTGCTGAACAGAATTTAAATAGTTCTTCTGATAAAGGAAAAAAAATTCAAACTAAAAATACTAAAGATAATATTAATACAGTACCAAAAAGACCTTCTAAAAAAACTAGAATTCCTCAAAGAAATTCACATTTACAAAATGTTGTTGAAATATTTGAAGAAATTAATTTAGCTATTAAAAAATGTTTTGAATTTATTTCTGCTTGTTGTAAAAATCATAATAAAATAAAAGAATTTGTGTTTGGACATAAAAATATTTTTTATGATTATTTATTAGAATATAAAGAAGCTGCATCTTGTTTAATGGATTTAATTAAAGATAATGAAACTTTTATGAATACTTTAATAAAAGATACTATTGAAACTAATAATAATAACAATAATAATAATAATAATAATAATCAAATTCAAGATGATAAAAGTGAAAATATTATTAAAACTATTATTACTTATTTAAATAATTGTGATAAATATGATATTAATATTATTTCATTATTATCAAGATTAGTGAAATCTGGTGATAAGGGAATTACATCCAATCAAGAATACATTTTTAATGAAATATTTATTGAATTACAAGATAAGTTTTTAATTAAAATTTTTCCTCAATTTAATGAAACTAAATTTTTTGTAGTATATAAAAATGAAAAAAAAGAATTTAAAACTGAAGAATTAGAAAGATTATGTCAAGCAAAAAATACATTAACAGACTATGAAAAAAATATGATAAAATATTTAGCAGAAGAATTAAATTTATTTGCAGATTTATGTTTTGCAAGAAATTATGTTTGTATAGAAAAAATAAGGACAATGTTTCCATTAGATCATTTATTATTTCATATAGCAAATTTAGAAATTCATGAAGAAATTTTAGGAGGATTAATTAATATTTTAAATTTTGTTTATATTGATATTGAACCACATTCTCCTGTAATTTATCCTACTATGATTAAATTAGTTTCAAATGGATTAAAAGTTGAAAGAAGTACAAAAATCCCTATGAAGACTTATATTCCTTTTGAAAAATTAAATTTAATTTTGTGTTTGTCTCTTTATCTTTTAAATAGTATTAAATATGGAAAAATTTTTGTCAATTCTGCAAATATGAATTTAATTTATAATATTATTCAATTTAGATTATATGAAAATGTTGAATATAGACCTATGAATATACAAGAAGTTATTAATAATCAATTAGATCAAGCTTTACATAATTTAAAAGAAGAAGTTAAAGATTGTATTATTAAAGGTGAAAAAAATTTAAAAAGTCAAATGAATTCTAATCAAAAAAAAGAAGAAAAATTAAAAGGAAAAACTGAAAATAATAAAGATAATGTTGAATCAAATTTTTTTAATAAAATAGGAACAAAATTTATTGATTATAATTTTGAACATAATATTGGTGCTGAATATTTAATTTATGTATTAGATTATATAAATGAATTTTTCTTAGAAAGATTAATAATTGATAATATTGATGCTAATATGGAAAATAAAAATATAATTGCTCAAAATTTTAAAAGTGCAAATAAAAATGATATGTTAACTCAATCAAATATTAATTATTTAATGCAAATTTTTATTGAATTAAAATATATTTTAACATTAGATAAAAATAATGGAATTTATGGACCAAATGATTTAACTGATAGAAGAAAAGTTTTTCTTCCAATAATGAAACAAATAGCAAAAATAATTAATTTTATATTAGATATTAAAAAAGAAGATATGATAAATCAAATATTAGAAAAAAGTTTATATGAAAATAAAAAAGTAATTACAAAAGTATTATCAAAATTAAAATTAAAAAAATTCCCAAGTGATATATCTTTATATGATTTATGTGAAATGGAATTAACAAATACAGTTGATTTTAAAGATACAATGATGGATCATGAATATTATTTATATCAATTATTTACTTCTATTGACCAAGATGAATATGAATATCATCAAATGATATTTAGTGAAGATGAAGAAGATAAAACAGAAAAAACTAATTTATTAGATATTTTAGGCAATAATAATAAAATAAATCAAATTAATAATATTAATGTAAATTATGAAAATGAATTTTTAAATTCAATAGTATTTAAAAATTTACAACAATTAATAATAAAAATATTAGAAGTAAATGTCGAAGAAAAAATGACAAAAATATTAGTAAAATTATTTACAAGAATACACAGTCAAAAAAGAGAAATAGTAGAATGTTTAAAAAATATAAGAATATTATATGATATACAAGATTTAGACAAATATTATTTATGTCATTCACTAATAAAAAAATTATCTCTTTTAACAGAAAAGACAGAAAAATGGATGACTGAAGATAAAATTCCATTAGGTTATATTGATACAAAAGACTCGACTAAATTTAAAGAAGCCATTTTTACTGGAACAAAAACTAATTTATTAGAAGAAGATGAAAGTCCAAATGATTTTGAAAATGTTATTAATGTATTAAATCAATTAATTGAAATGTGTTATAAAAGTGGAACAAAAGTTTATAAAAAAACTGATTCTTTAAGATTAACACAAACTATTTTTTTTTCTTTTCAATTAAATGATGTTTTATTTTCTTTAATTAGAGAAATTTCTCAAGTTTATCCGTTTGAAGAAGATGAAATAGGAAAACCAAATTATTTTAAAGCTTGCTTAAAAGTTTTAATTAAAAAAGTTTTTAAATTATTTAGATGTTTAGTTCATGATTCAAATGATTTTCAAAATAATATAAGAGATACTATTATTTTTTGTCAAGATTATTCTTATTTTAATGATTTAGGTTTTATTAATTTAATTAAAGAAATGATTTCAAAAAGTGAAATTTTTACAAGTCAACATTTAAAATTTATTATGGAAATAGTAAAAACTAGATTTGTGATTGAAAGTTTTCAAGATGTTTTTGATTTTTTTGAAAATGATAATTTATCTGAAGATAGATTTAATGATGATAAATTACCCCAAATTGTTAATGGTTCAGCTTTATTAGACCCAAAAGACAATAATAATAATAATATTAATAATAATAATAATAATGAAAATAAAAAAGTGAATCCTGATATTAAAATTACAAGAAGACAATATGATAAAAAAATTAAGAAAGCTTGTCATATTTTAAATTTTATTACTGCTTTAATTAATAAAGTTAAAGATGTTAAATATTTAAATTATATTATTAAAAGTTTTGAAGAAATTATGAAAGAATTTTATTTGTTTAATGCACCTATTAAAAATGTTAAACCAGAAAATAAAAATAAACATTATGTAAGTACTATTAAAAGTGGAAGTAATGTTGAAGATAAAATAACTGAAAATCCAACTATTCAATCTATTAAATTAAATAATAAAACTCTAAATTATAAAATGAAATTATTATATTTTCAAACAAAAATTGGATATAAATTATTGAAAATTAATGATAAATTAAAAGGTTTAATTCTAAGAATTTTCCCTCTCAAACATTTATTTAATTATATTTTAAAATTATCTTGTCCAATTAATTTAGATTTTTTACAAAGATTAATTGAATATATTTCAAAATCAGAAAGGGAAAAAATGAAGCAAGATAATAATATACTTTCTTATTTAAAATATTTTTATAAATTAAAATTTAATGGTTTTAGATTATTTCA
>JAEEGK010008209.1_pt1 | contig 24700 bp, 19 predicted proteins | sample 8958771 | NCBI WGS metagenome assembly JAEEGK01 (sample SAMN16246547, study PRJNA631951) | gut metagenome | biome: gut microbiome; feature: rumen; material: SC-attached | host: Bos | place: Iran: Karaj | collected 2018-10
CAAGCTACAATGAGTGGAACGTGGGAGGAAGAGGACATCTGATGCTCCGCTGCCATCCGATTATTAACAACAAAAATAGAAGAACAATGAAAACAATGAATATCCTGAAGTTGCTGGTTGGTGCCATGCTGATGCCAGCCATGCTGTTCACCACCTCTTGCGGCAATGAAGATGAAGTTGTGAACAACGAGAACAACGTAAAGAAAGGCTACGCCATTCCCGTGACCATCAACGTAACCCGCCAGGGCGACAAAGCCGGCACCCGCGCCACGTATAACGAAACGGACAAGGTACTCGAATTCAGCACGGACGACCAGCTGTTTGTGAAAGGTACTGACGGCACGGCAGGCGCATTTGCCGGCACGCTGGAGTGGCAGTCGGGCGGAACATTCAGCGGCACCATTTATACCGCGAATTCGTATTCCGGCACTGCCGATGCACTTCTCACTTCTGCCACTACAGCCACAGCTACCCTGCTGCCTGACGGCTACGGGTCCATCGGATACCTGACCGTGAGCGGCGATGGCTATAGTGCGACTTTGGCAACCGATGCCACCAAGGCCTTCGCCACCTCAAAGGCTGATGCCGTTGCGCAACTCAGCCTCGAGCAAGCCTCTACATATTCCAGCGGCTTCGCACTGGCTCCACAGAATGCCATCCTAAACTTCACCGCTGTTACCGGGCAGTGGGGGTCTGCTCCCGCGAGTTCCTCCGTGTCTTTACAAGCAGGTGAGACCACTATTTCCGGCTCTGTAGCACCTGTAGAAGGTGATTGGGATAGAGCTTTAGCAAATTTTGCAATAGCCGTAGCAGGTAGCGCATCTCCAAGCAGTTTGACCCTGACCGTGGACGGCACTTCGGTAAGCCTCGGCAGCAAGACCTTAGCAGCAGGCAAGATTTATAACCAAAAGTGTGCTAATATCAACGCAATAAGTCCGATGATAGGGGAAAATGAAAAATGGCTTGTCTATGGCACGGGCGAGCCTTCGGGATGGAGACTGACAATTGCTGAAGGTGCTACGGTGACGCTCAGCAACGTCAACTTGAACAATTATGCGATTATCGCTTACCGTGGCAATAACACCATCATCCTGGCCGACGGAACAACGAACACGATAGACCCCGGCAGTGGTGTCGCCATCGATGGCTCGATGGCCGATGGCAAGACGCTGACCATCAAAGGCACGGGCACACTGATTGCAACAGGCGGATATGGTGCTCCGGCCATCGGCGTCGAGAATCCTGATTATCCTTGCGGCGCCATCACCATCGAGAGTACCGTTCACCTGACGGCTACGGCAGGCGCAGGCCAAAGTAAAGCCATCACTACCGGTTCGGGTGGCGGCACGGTGACCGTCGGCGGCGTGGTATATGCCGACGGCGCAGGCAGCCCGTTTGTCTATACGGCTCCAACCATCGTCACATGGAACAGCAGCAACGTCAGTGACCTTAGAGTGTGGGGCCCTTACGATTGGGACTCTTATACGAAGGAGGGCATCACGCTGAAAGGTAATGCTGAATGGTGTGATGCCGAATGGGCTGATTACGGAGGTGGCTTCGGTATCAATTTCAATATGAACGCATCCGGCGGCTATACCTTCACAGCACCAAAGGGCAAGAAGTTCACAAAGATCGAGATGACAATCTATAGTTATGATGGTTGGTACCAGGCTGCTTATAACGACAAGTTAGGCAGTGGCTGGCCCTCAGGTGAAGATGCTGCAACGACTGTCAACTCGACCAAAAAAGTCACGTGGACAGGCGATGCCACCTCGACGGTAGACCTGCTGACAGACTCAGGCCTTGTTTCTTTCGGCGGTGCAACTGTGAGCAGCATCGAGTTCACACTGGAGTGATGCCATTAATAGACCAGGGGACGGTTCTCTGATCCATTAGACACTGACAGAGGAGGGCGGCGCTTCCGCCAAAGATCCAGGGGGACGGTTCTTTGATCTGTTCCCCATGGATGAGAATAGATTGGTTAACATTATTGCGATTACGGGGTCATTGAAATGACAATGCACCCTGAAGGGGTGCCCCACTGGTCATTATGGATCGTAAAGAACCAACACTTTGATTTGAAGAATAAGATTTTTATGGTTAAGGTTTATGATTGATTAATTTAGTTTTTTTAAGTTTATGTGGAAAAGGTTCGCTGTGAAGCGAGCCTTTTTCGATTGTTATACCCAGTCCTCCTACTGAAGGACTGCAGTCCTCTAACTAAAAGACTGGAGTCCTTTAGGGGGAGGACTCCAGTCATTGGTAATATGTACTGACGCTGGGATTAATCTATCCAATTCAGCTTCTTAACGTATGCATCAAACTTTAGCTCTTCGTGGCCGATTTCCTTCAGTGCGGCCTCTACCTCTTTGATATTGCTGGGCGAACAAAGTCGCTCGCCCTTGCGACGTTCGAAGTAGGGATTGCGACCAAACTTGCCCTGCAGTCGATAGCGGAACGTATCGTACTGGCCTGGTAGCATGTGCTTCTGCATATTTTTGAATCCCTTGCCATACACCTGTAGCTCATCGCTGCGATAGAACTCGCAATCGCCCGTGGGCTTGGTGAGCTTAGGATTCACTATCGTTACACCTGTGTAATCATCTGGCATAGCCTGCATAGCCAACTGGCGCAGACAGTGATCAGCCATTTTGCAATCCGACTGTATGCAATGCAGAAAACAGCCGGGGACTTCTTCGTAGTTAATCTTATTATCCATATTTTTTTTGTGAATTTTTGTAAAACATACTCAACACCTCACTTTCGAGGGCTGAAATCCTTTGTAGCAAAGGCTTTGGCGTGAGTGAGGTGTTGGCGAAACTACTCACCTAACATCTCACCTGACACCTCACGCCGCCTTAAGAGGCACCACCTCGTAGAACTTTACGTGTCCTCGCTCTGTGTGATTGAATCCCAGGTCCTTCATCGCATAGCCCAGATGGATCTTGGTGCTCTGATCGCTCTTGACTGAGGGGAACTCCTTGCGAATCAACTCTATCATCTGCTTGGTATTCATCGCTTTCGCCTTCTCGCCATCGTTGGGTTTGCGGAAACAAGCTTCAACAATCTCAGCCATATCCTTCTCGTCGGTATAGTTGACGTTGAGCTGCTGAATGCGCTCCACCTGGTCGTTGTTAAACCAGTAAGGTGCATTCAGCTCATTCACCTCATACACTATCTGGGCATAAAGCTGCTCGTAGTCTATTTCGCCAGTATTGTCGATATACTGGCCGTCAGGGATCTCGATGCAGATGTATCGACGGCTACCTGTGGCATCCGACAGAGGATGACGATTGTTGGTGGTTGCCACGAACGATGCATAGCGAGGGCGATCCTGCTGCGAACTGCCATAAATGGTTCGTCCGTTGACCTTGATTTTCGACAAAGTCTGCTTCAGAGCCGCCTGCTGACTGGGGCGAATAGCGTCGAGCTCGTCGAGATTCACTATCAGATTGTTAGTCAGAGCCATCTCTTTGTCGAACTTGTTGCTAAGATTAAGATTATCCAGATAGAACTCGCGCAGTTCAGGAGGCAGAAGCCGAGCCAGGAAGGTAGACTTGCCGCAACCCTGAGCACCAATCAGTGTGGGCACAGTCTCGTTAGCATGCAGCTTGTCCTTCTGCAACCAATGCGCCACAGCCGAGCGAAACCAGATGACCAGGAAATCAAGCTGTTCGCTGCTGATGCCAGGCAGTCGGCTGAAGAGCTTGGCCAGATGATTCTGTCCGTCCCACTTGGGCAGATGCGTGAGATACTCCTTGATGGGGTCATACTTTGGAGTAGCATCTGAGTAGATCACCTCCTGAATGTCAGTCTTAGGACTGTTTTTGGTGATTTGCTCCTGCTTGGCCTTGCGGATAATGCTGTTCAGAGCTTCAGGAGTCAGAGTTTGCCAAACCGGCTGAGTATCAGCCTGTTCGACGTTAGTGATTACATACTCTACCTTGCCGTTCAGCACATTGCGACGGAACTGGTAGTTGTCAGAAAGGAACTGCTCTACAGCGAGCGAGTTCTGCTGAGAGGCTCCAAGAGTCTCTCCATTGATTGTCATTTTTTCCATACGCTTAAAAGATTTTAATTGTTTGAACTATTGTTGATGTGCACTTTTCATACTCACGTATGTGTTTTTTAAGTGTGCGTCTTTATTTCGGTGTGCAAAGATACAAAATAAAAATGCCGATTGCAAGTTTTCCGGCCTAAAATTCCGTTAAATTGTGTAAATGTTAAAAGCAATGAGGTGTTTGGTGAGGTGTAGAGTGAGATGTTCAGCAAACACCTCACTCGTCGCAAACCCAGTGTTTATGCGGGTTTCAGTCTCCGAAAGTGAGGTGTTGAGTATCTTTTGCAAAATTTCACAAAAAAAGCACGACCAATTGAAATTTTACTTGTAAAAGTTTGGAAGTCTCGACAATAATGTCTATCTTTGCCAACAGAGCGGGATGTTGCGGATGTAACGTCACTGGCATGGGAAACTTAAAACTATAGAATGATGAAGAAAATAGTGTTTGCTGTTATAGCGATGTTGGCATTGGGGCAGTATGCTAAGGCGCAAACTGTAGACTCCTTAGATAGCGTTAAAGAAGAAAAGTTTGCCTCATATTACAAGTTGCCATCGAAGAGTAAACCTAAGATTTCCAGTTCTGCTTACAGCTTTAATTATTCTGAGATAGCCAAAACTATTACTGAGGGTTGTACTAGTGACTATCAGAAGATAAAGGCCATCTATCAATGGATATGTGAGAACATCTCTTACGACACATCATTTAAGATAAGAACTGCCGATGCGTGCTATCAGACTCGCAAAGGTATTTGTCAGGCTTACAACGAACTCCTGTATAAGATTGCAACTGCAGCGGGGATAAAGGTGGAGTTTGTTGATGGTATGTCGAAGGATAAGACTGGTTATGTAGAAAAGAAGGGGCATTCATGGTTGTTTGCCTACACCAGCGAGGATCATGGCATCTTTATGGACCCCACGTGGGGATCGGGATATGTAGAAGGTAAAACATTCTTCCGACGGAAAAACTGTTTCACCTGGTTTAATGTCGATCCGGAATGGCTCATCTTCAGCCACTATCCCAGAGATATCTCTTTCCAGTTGCTAGACCGCCCTATGTATCAGCAAGAGTTTATGGCAATGCCCCCTGTTTCTGACTTATGTATGGAGTATGGTCTCAATGCCCATGATATCTATGAAAGTATCCGAAAAGAGGGCAATTCATTGCCCAAGCTATATTCGAAAGGACAAGGACTAATAGAACTGATAGACATTCCGCTACGCAAGAGCCTGAAAGTAGGCGAATCTTATACTTTCCGTGTTAAACTCTTGTCAGACTGCGACCTCGCACTTAACAACGGTTCTACCTCCATACGCAAACAAGACTGGAAGGACCTGGGCGAAAACACGTTTTTCCTGAAGTGTCAGGTTCAGGATGGCGCAAGCTTTTCCATCAGTGTGAAAGATGAAAGTAACGAATATTGGAATATCGTAGTAAACTACGACATAGAGCCGTAGTGTTGTAATGTCCAGTCTTTCAGTAGGAGGACTGGCTCTTGTCTTGGCCAATTAATCTATCCGCTCTCTGAGCCACATGCCGAAGAAGCGGTCGTAAACTATATAGCCGCCGTTGTACTGGTAGATAAATTGACTGTCAGTAAGACTGGCTAAGGCGGCTTTAATGCTGCTTAATGCTGGCAATTTATATTTGCTTATGAAGCTTTGGGCCATTGGCGACTTGACATTTACCTCTTTTGCTATAGCCAATAGTAATGCGGCCTGATTTGCAGTCAACGACTGATAATAGTTTTCGAACGCAACCTCTTCCTCGTCTATAAGCTCCTGGATGGCAACGTCTACATCAATATCGGTGATGGCCTTTTGCTGGTTGCTATAAATGCGATTCAGTATTGCCTGAACATACCAAGTCTGTCCTTCTACCTTATTATATATATAGTGGAATACTGATTCTGATAGCTGTTGACCACGCTCGCTAAACATACCACTGGCAAAACCATAATATACGCGTTCGTTGATTTCTGTGATATTTACGATTTGAGCTCCTTGGTATAATGGCCGCTCTGGTGATAGAAACATATCAGACATCATATGCTGTTTGCTACCAGCAAAAATGAAGTACACGTTCGGAACAAACTGGATGAACGACCGAAGTAGTGCTTCTGTGTCGGCCTCAGAATACTTCGTAATCTGCTGAAACTCGTCGATGGCAATATAGCAACGCTTACCAGACATCTTGAGATATTCGAAGATGCGATGAAGCGACTGCTCCTCTTGATTCTTCACGATGTCAAGCGAAAAAGTAGGCATGCCGTTCATCGCATCGAAAGTCATTGTGGGACGGAATGCGCTGAAGAAATCCTGAACTTTGTGGAGGGCTGTCTGAGTAGGACTATCTAAACGTCCAAGAACGTTTCTTGCCATCAGTTGTACAAATTGCTCCAGTGTCTTAGTCGACAAAATGTCGAAGTAGATACAGCAGACATCAGGCTGGCTTTCGCGTATCTTGGCAAATACGTGATGAATAAGTCCGGTCTTGCCGATTCTTCGTGGGGCAATCAGTGTGATATTACGCTCATTGCTAAGACCTTTTATGATCTTCTCGGTCTCTGATACTCTGTCGCAGAAGTATTCTGCACCCTTGTATCCATATACTACGAACGGGTTATTCAACTTCTTCATAATCTTACTTCATGTTTTACGCTTCATATTTTACGCAGCGCAAATATCGTAGTTTTTCTTCATATTCCCAAATAATTTGTGCTTTTTTTGCAAAATAGCACAAAAAAAGTGCCAAACATCGAAAAATGTTCAGCACTTTGGGGCTTTTGGAGTTTCTTTCTTGGTACCCAGACCCGGGATCGAACCGGGATGGATTGCTCCACTGGTGTTTGAGACCAGCGCGTCTACCGATTCCGCCATCTGGGCTTGACAAATCAAGCGGCTTGACCTCCATAAGCGGGTGCAAAGATACTACTTTTATTTGAATTGGCAAAAGATTTTGAAAAAAATCTTAGTTTTTCTTGCAGGTATCATAATTTATTCGTATCTTTGTGGATAGAATTAATGCTAAAACCCTAATTGAATGGAAAAAACTAATAAGAAAAACTACTGCGTGATCCTGGCTGGAGGTCGCGGTCAGCGATTGTGGCCTGTGAGCAGGGAACAGCGACCTAAACAGTTTCTTGACCTTTTTGGTACCGGACGCACACTTTTGCAGTCCACATTCGACCGTTTCGGGAGACTGTTACCCTTTGAGAATATATATTTATGTACGTGCGCGGAGTATTATGATCTGGTAAGGGAACAACTGCCAGAGATAGCCGACTGCAATATCATAGTAGAACCAATTCATCGCAACACCGCCCCAAGTGTGGCATGGGCTTCGATGCGTATACATCATATTGACCCAGAGGCAAATATAATTGTATCGCCATCCGACCAGCTAGTACTGAACGAGTCATCGTTTGCTCATAGCATCGATGTGGGATTGGGATATGTGTCGGAAAACCATGTGCTGCTGGCAATGGGCGTAAAGCCAACGCGAGCTGAGCCTGGATACGGATACATACAGTTGGGCGATCTGAGTTGCAAGCCGGACGTGTATCAGGTAAAATCGTTCACAGAGAAGCCTGAGCGCGACTTTGCACGTGTGTTTATGGAGAGTGGCGAGTTCTATTGGAACACAGGTATATTCATTTCGAGTGCATATCATCTGCTGGATACGTTCGAGCATGTATTTCCACCAGTGCTAAGAGGACTGCGCTACGATGTGAAGGAGTACACACCCGAGGAGGAGTTGAAGTATGTAGAGGAGAACTATTCTCGATATCCTAACCTGGCGCTCGACTATGCCATACTGGAGCAGAGCGAGAACAATGTGTTTGTGATGAAATGCGACTTTGGTTGGGCCGACCTGGGAACCTGGCACGCCATCTATGAGGTGATGCACAAGGTGAATGACGACAACGTGGTGATGGACTCGGAGGTGATACTGGAGGACTGCAAGAACAATATCATCAAACTGCCAAAGGGTAAACTGGGTGTGTTCAACGGTCTGGAGGGTTACATCGTGGCCGAAGAAGACGGGGTGTTGCTGATCTGCAAGAAGAGCGACAACTCGTCGATGGTGAAGAAATATGTAAACGAGGTAAGGATTAAATACGGCGATGAGTTTGTGTAATCACACAAACTCACCACGTATTTTCTCTGCGATAGCCTTGAACTGATCTTCAGACAGCTTAAGTTTTTCGCGGCGGAAGTCAACATCTGCCTCACTCTGCATAGGGATGAGGTGGATATGTGCGTGAGGCACTTCGAGACCCAGCACCACCTGGGCTACCTTCTTGCAAGGGAATGCCTTCTTGATGGCCAGAGCCACACGCTTGGCAAATACCTGATAACGGGCCAACTCGTCGTCGTCCATTTCAAAGATATAGTCGACCTCGCGGCGTGGAATCACGAGTGTGTGACCCTCGACCAGCGGATTGATGTCGAGAAATGCGTAGAACTCTTCGTTCTCGGCGCACTTGTAGCTGGGAATCTCGCCAGCAGCGATTTTGCTGAAAATATCCATAACTGTCAATTATCAATTGTCAATTCTCAATTAACCCACGGTGATCTTGTCGATGCGCAGTTTGATGGTGCCGCGAGGAATCTTTACTTCTACCTCGTCGCCCACCTTGTGGTTAAGCAACCCCTGAGCAATTGGGGTCTTAATAGAGATCTTACCCTCGCGCAGGTTGGCCTCGCTCTCGCTTACGATAGTGTAGGTCATCTTGGCCTTGTTGGTAAGATTAGTCATCTCGACCTTTGAGAGAATCTGTACTGAGTCGGTGCTCAGACGGCTGGTGTCGACCACCTTGGCTTCGGCGATAGTCATCTTGAGCTGATTGATCTTGTCCTCAAGATGAGCCTGTGCTTCCTTGGCGGCATCGTACTCTGAATTCTCACTCAGGTCGCCCTTTTCACGAGCCTCAGCAATAGCTGCTGATGCCTTTGGGCGCTCAACGCCCTCTAAATGACGAAGTTCGGCTATCAGTTTTTCGTAGCCTTCTTGTGACATGTATGCCATAATCTATCTTATTTTTTTAAATTAAACAAAAAAGAAAGAATCCCGACTTGATTAGTGTCGGAATCCTCGGTTGTAATATGTCTTATCCTTACTTATTCGGTTGCAAAGATAAGTATTATTTTCGAATTAAACAAATTTTTTGGATAAAAAAAGCAAAACCGTATAGATAACTACTGCCGAAATCCAACCTCCGATAACGTCGACTGCATAGTGTGCCTGGATGTAGACGGTGGCAAAACACATCAGTACGTAGAAGGGTAGGATGGTGTAGATAAGCTTGCGGTTGCGGGCATGCCAGGCCAGCAAGAGCAGAATGGTGGTTATACCGACATGACTGCTTGGAAATGCTGCTGTGGGTCGTTCGCCAGCTTCGTGAGCGCTGGCCACACACTGATAGAAGAATCCGTCTTTCCATCCAGGTATGGGGAGCGGCTCTGAGTGAGTGGCAAAGTAATCGCCCACGTTGGGGAAGTTGCCTTGGGCTATCTGGTCGACACCTGCCGCAAAGTAATAATACTGCGGACCAGTGACGGGTAGCAACACAAAGATGACGTAGTAAATCATAAACGCAGCGAGGATGATGAACTCTATGCGCAGAAACTCCTGATAGCGATAGAAGAAGTAGTAGAGCGTGACCAGCGCTATCAGCGGGAAATAGGAGGCGTAGCCCAGGTGCATGAGTTCGCTGAATACTGCGTTTGATATCTTCTGAGAGAAGAGTAGGGCTGGCTGAAGGTGGAACAACTGCTGTTCGTAGCCGGCAAACACATGGTCGAGATTGGGGAACATGCGATTGAACTCGTAGGTGTCAGGATACCACCACGACAGATATATCAGTTGCAATGCCACACGGAAGAAGATTGTGAGTCGGCACGGGATGAGCCTGTATACTCCCCATAGTGCCACCATGGTTATCACAAAGCGTGCTCTGCCCCAAAGCATCTCTTCGGGGTCGTGCAGTTTGGTGTATGTGATAAGCATAAGCAGCAGTGTGAAAGCCATATAGGCCAGTACTGCCCACTCGAATGCCAGTAATCCCTTGCGGGGCTTCTTTTCTATCTCAAAGATTTTCTTTATAACCATTTGTTGTCTTTATACCATTTTATAGTTTCCTTTACACCACGCTGCAAGTCGTATTCGGGCTTATAATCCAGTTCGCTGATGGCGGGCTGTATGTCGCATCGCCAATTGCGCTGGCGCAGGATGTTATACTTGTCGTTGTTGAGTGCAGTAACCTTGCCCGTAATCCGGCCGATGTACTCGCCAAAGAATGTCACCACACGGAGCACCCAGATAGGTGCCTTGATGCGGATCCACCATGGGCGGCCCAGCTCTTCGTGAATCAGATTGCTGAATGTCTCGCTCTGATACACGTTGCCATCGCTAAGGAAGTACTTGCGGCCATTCTTGCCCTTGTAGAGAGCCAGGAATACAGCCTTGACCACATCGCGCACATAAACAAAGGTGATGTCCTGGCGCTTATAGCCTACGGCAAAGTCGGAGTGCTGCTTGATGCTCTTGGCCATGATGAAGTAATCTTTTTCGCGAGGACCGTATACTCCAGTCGGTCTTAATATTATATAAGGTACGCGCGAGGCCATCTGGTCAAGATACTGCTCGGCGGCAAGTTTACTCTCGCCATAGGCGGTATTAGGCATTGGGGTATCCGATTCGCGGATCTCATCGTAAGGCTGTTGCTCCTTGATGGCGCCGAAGATACTGAGACTGCTTACGAACACAAATCGCTTGAGCGGCATCTGCAGTTCTAGGAGTGCATCGATAAGATTCTTGGTACCCTCGGTATTGATGCGTGCAAAGTCTTGCTTGTTGATACACTTGGTTACACCAGCTGCGTGAACCACGTAGTCGAAATTATGACCACGAAGCTGCTCAACGAGTTGCGCCTTCGACGAGAGGTTGAGTTCGATGAAGTTTATACGCTCATCCTGCAGGTAAGCCTTGGAACTGCTTCTGCGTACTGCAGCCCATGTATCGAACCCGCGGTTTATGGCCTCTTCGACGATAAACGAGCCGATAAATCCGCTCGCACCAGTAATCAATATCTTCATACCATTTGTAATTTTGCCTGCAAAGGTACGAAAAAAAAGCCTACGGATTATACGGATTTAACGAATTTATAGCAATTAATATAAAAAAATCAGTATAATCCGTATAATCCGTAGGAAAAAAACACTATCTTTGCACTCAGAAAAGATAATATAAACAACAATTCTATGGGAAAGAAGAAAGGTGGAAAACGACTGGGTAAGAAGCAGGTGAGCGAGCTTTTGCAAAACCTGTTCCAGCATAATCCAAACGAGACATTTACATTTAAGCAGATATTCAAGGTACTTAAACTAGATACTCATCCGCTGAAAATGCTTGCCATCGATGTGATGGAAGAGATGGCATGGGACGACTTCCTGCTGAAGGTTAGCGACAACTCGTATAAGCTAAACCTGAAGACACAGGTGCAGGAGGGTGTGTTCCACAGAAAGGCCAACGGTCGCAACTCGTTTGTGCCCGATGATGGCGGTACGCCTATATTCGTGGCCGAGCGAAACTCGATGTCGGCAATGGATGGTGATCGTGTGAAAGTATCGTTGATGGCTCGTCGCGACAAGCATATCAAGGAGGCGATGGTCATCGAGATAGTTAAGCGAGCCCACGATACCATCGTAGGTAAGTTGCGTGTAGAGAAGGATATGGCCTTCCTGGTTACTCCTGACACAACCTTTGTACACGATATCATCATCCCTAAGCGTAAACTTAAAGGCGGAAAGACCGACGACAAGGCTGTGGTTAAGGTGATACAGTGGCCCGATCAGGAACATAAGAACATCATCGGATCGGTAGTTGACATATTGGGTAAGACTGGCGAGAACAATGCTGAGATGCACGCCATACTGGCTCAGTACAACCTGCCGTATAAGTATCCAAAGAATGTGGAAGAGGCTGCTGAGAAGATAGATGCAGCCATCTCGGCTGAGGAAATTGCCCGTCGCGAGGACTTCCGTGATGTGTTTACCTGCACCATCGACCCTAAGGATGCTAAGGACTTTGACGATGCACTCTCGATAAGGAAACTGGATAACGGACTTTGGGAGGTTGGTGTTCATATCGCCGACGTGTCTCATTATGTTCGCGAGGGCTCGACCATCGATAAGGAGGCTTTTGCACGTGCCACCAGTATCTATCTGGTTGACCGCACCATACCTATGCTGCCCGAACGACTCTGTAACTTTATCTGTTCGCTGCGTCCTGATGAAGAAAAGCTGTGCTATAGTGTAATCTTCAAGATGGACGATGAGGCTAATATCAAGGATTGGCATCTGGCACATACCGTAATAAAGAGCGACCGCCGTTACGCTTACGAGGAGGTACAACAGATTCTGGAAGACAATGGCGTGAAGGATGGTACAGGCGAACCTGCACCTGCAGCTACAAAGAAGAATCCGTATAAGGGCGAGAATGCTGAACAACTGATAACCCTCGATGCATTGGCCAAGAAGTTGCGCGCTGTACGATTCAAGAACGGTAGCGTGAAATTCGACCGCGAGGAGCTGCACTTCGATATCGACGAGACTGGCAAGCCAGTAAGGGCTTACTTCAAGGTGTCGAAGGATGCCAATAAACTGATTGAGGAGTTTATGCTGCTGGCCAATAAGACCGTTGCCGAGAGTGTGGGCAAGGTTAAGAAGGGCGTAAAGGCAAAGACGCTGCCCTATCGTATACACGACCAACCCGATCCGCAGAAGCTGGAGAATCTGCGTGAGTTTGTGGCCAAGTTCGGTTATAAGGTTAAGACTGCAGGCACCAAGGGTGCTATCACCAAGTCGCTTAACGCCCTGATGACCGAGGCCGAGGGAACACGCGAGCAGAATGCCATCGAGACTGTGGCACTGAGAGCCATGATGAAGGCAAAGTATAGTGTGCACAATATCGGTCACTATGGTCTGGCGTTCGACTATTATACCCACTTTACCTCGCCTATCCGTCGATATCCCGATATGATGGTTCATCGTCTGCTAACCAAGTATCAGGATGGAGCCCGATCGGCTAATAAGGAAAAGTACGAGGAGTTTTGTGAGCACTGCAGTGATATGGAGCAGATAAGCCAGAATGCTGAGCGCGACTCGATAAAGTATAAGATGGTAGAGTTTATGGCCGACAAGATAGGAAACACCTATGATGCCCATATCAGTGGAATACAGTCGTATGGCATTTATGCCCAGATAGACGAGACTCACTGCGAGGGTATGATACCAATCCGCGACCTGGGCGACGACTATTACGACTTCGACGAGAAGAACTATATGATTATCGGTCGCCGTCATCATACCAAGTATCAGCTTGGCGACCCAATACGTATCCAGGTGGCCCGCGCCAATCTGGAACGTAAACAACTAGATTTTACCCTCGCTGATGATTAAGCGAGGGTAAAACCTTTTTTATACCGTAAGATATTTGTGACTATTTATTCCTCGAGGTTGTCGGGGATGTAGGTAACCTCGATGCCGTCCTTAACAAAGATAGGCATACCGGCCTCGGTGTTTACGTACTCGATAGAGAGGATAATGTCGCGAGGACCCAGTTTCTTGCCGTCGACCTCGAAGATCGACTTGTCGAGGATAACGGTGTTGCCGTTCTTGCTCTTTAGCTTCTTTGTAAGCATGGTGTCGCCATACTTATAAGTGGCCTGGAAGTAGCACTTGTCGTTAAGTTCTACATCAGCGGGAAGTTCGATTGCATCGAGCAGATCGTACTGACTTTCGAACACGCTGCCCAGTTTCTCGTAGATGGTCTTAGGAGCATCGCTAGTATCCATAAAGTCGTTGGTTGACAGGCGCTTGCTGCTGATGAGTGCCTCCATACCTGTCTTACGCATATACTGCTTGCCAAGCATCAGCATCTGCTTCTTGGTGGTAAGGTTGAACACTTTGACAGCCTGCTTGTCTTTCTGCCATTTGATGGCGTTCACATCAGTAAAGGTGTCGCCCACTTTGACGGCTTTTCCGTTATTATAGGTAAGATTAGCGTCGTTGATAAACAGCACCTTGTAATTGTCTGCACTGGCGTGGCTGAGCCACAGGCCCAGGCAACTGAGTAAGAGTAGTCTTTTCATTTCGCTTTATTTTTATAGATGTTGTATTTCTGCATGAAGGTATCGTAGAGAGAGTAAACGGTGGTTGGCACCCACATATTGAATGCCAGATCGAACCAGCTGGCCACAAGGGCTATTATCAGGAATACCGTAGCCGTACTGGCAAACGATAGCACGATACTTAGCCAAGGGTTCATACACATAGATGAGAACGAATGGCCCGACAGGTAGAATAGTCCGATGATGATATAGATTACAAACAGTATACCCATATAGAGCCAATTGACGAGATGAGCTCCTTGCGACAGGGCGATATATCCATTGAACAGAATAGAAGAACCTGGTTGCGAACCAAGGAACGTAGAGTGTACGTCGCTGTTGAAGTCACCGATGACGATAAGTTTGTCGTCAATCTGTTCGCTTACAGGCATAACCTCGTCGAGGTCGAGCAAGTCGGCACTCAGATAGATGTAGTTGCGCTCGCGAGCCTGACCCTCCTCATCGAGCAGGCTGCCTGTGATGCGGATAGGCAGCAGCAGGGTGGCGCTGTTCTGGCAGAGCCGGCCGTTGTCGGTATACCATAGCCCGCCCAAGTGCTTCTTTATAGTAGAGCCAAAGCGGTCTTGGTAAATCTTGAGTGCTACAGATTCATCCTCGTCGTGGATGTACTGATAACGTGAGAAACTGAGTGCCTGCCATGTGGTGGCATAATCGGCATTAGATGCTTTCTGGTATAGGGTGCTGTCAACCATATTGGAACCCTTGTGCTTGGGAATTACAAGGCGGTCCATCGACTTGATGGTGCTGAAGAGTGCCGAGTCGTACTCGGTCTCCATCCCTTCCTCGAAGAATACATCCATGAAGATGTAGCGGTAGTTGTTGGCCTCCTTAGCTTTGGTTAGAAATTGCAACAGCTTTTCGCGATCGGTGATTACCATGTTGCCTACAGGGACTTCGTTCTCCTCGTAGGGGATAAGCATCTTGTCGTAGTGAACGTTGATAAAGAGTATGCTATCGGGCACATTGCCTATCTGCATACCCAGGAACTTCTTGTAGTCGGTAATCTGCTTGAGTGCGCCAGTCTCTCCTGGAAGCGGGTAGCCCGAGTTGCCCATCACATAAGTAAATATGATGATAACCGTGCTCGTCAGCACGGAGAGTGTTACCAGTCTCCGACGCTGACGAATCCACGTTTTAACAGTATTCCAGAATGACGCCTTCATAGGCTTAGCGCTTAAGAAGAATTACCTTAGCCTTAGAATTATCCATCTTACTCATAGTCTTACCCACGTTGGCGTTATAATAGGTTGGGTCGGCAACAGTAAACTTCTTGCCGTTGACCATGATATAATCGCCAGTTACGTCCTCGTTGAAGCAAACTGCTGTGTAGAGGTGACCGGGGTAGTAAACCAGCACGACATCAAGGTCGAGCAGGTCGCGAATAAGATGTGAGAAGAGGATAGAACGGTCCTCGCAGTCGCAGAATGGATAGAACAGACTCTCCTCGGCAAAGAATGCACGGTCGTGACCCCATACCTTCTCGTCGTATGCATAGGTGAGACCCATCTGAACCCAGTTAAGAAGCATATTGGCTGCCATCAGTTTTGGAGCGTTACCTATTTGCTCCTTTAGCTGTGGGTAAACCTTATCTCTAACCTCAGGGGCTACTGGGGTGTTGGCGTAGAATGCCCATCGGGTCATCATGTCCTTACCATCATAAGATGTAGGATAGTCGGTATAGAATTCCATCAGGTTCTTGTTCATCTGCATGTCGGCCTTCACGTTGACGAAACGTGATATAACGGTGCGATTGTCTGACAGATTCTTCTTGAACTCAGGCTGCTCTGGTACGCCAAGACTCATCATCTGCTCGCCAGGATAAGCGGCGTCGCAGACTGTGAGGTTCTTGGCCTTGCATCCGTCCATCAGGAAGAAAAGTTTACCATCGGCTACCAAATAGCCGCGGTCGTATGGGAATCCGTCCATGCGAGACATTACATGCAGTTTGCTGTTATCCTCGAGTGCGAAGCGGATCTGATAACCAGACTGGTTGAGCAATACGCCCTGGAGGAACACTGCCTCGTTAGTGCCCTTGCCGCAAGCCTGCTCGGAGATGGTCTGAAGCATCTTGTAGTAAGCCCAGTCGCAAAGCTTATACTCCTTGCGCAACTCAAGACAGTCGTGAACCAAGTTGGTATATCCCTTGGATGTGAGCTCAACGAATGCTTCGGAGATCTCCTTCTTTGATGTGCCGCTGAGCTTGAACTTCTCGGCATTACCCCATCTAACCTTCATAGGAGTACCATAGTATTCGAATGCACTTGTGGCCATCGACTCATTGTTTTCTATGATAGGTTGCTGGGGTTTGGGTTGAGGCTTGACCTCAACAACAACAGGCACAACAACAGCCTCGATGGCCTTGCTCTGCTTTTCCTGTTGCTTCTTTTTCTGCTCTGCTAACAGACGAGCCTGCTCCTGTTGCTTCTTTTCCTGTTCGGCAAGCTGGCGGGCCTGCTCCTCCTGCTGTTTCTTCTTTTCGGCTAACAGGCGCAGCTCTTCCTCTTGTTTCTTTTTCTTTTCGGCCAGCAGTCGTGCTTGCTCTTCCTGTTTGCGCTTCTTCTCTTCTAACAGGCGCTGGCGCTCTTCCTGCTGCTGCTTCTTTTCGGCCAGCAGACGGGCTTTCTCTTCTTGCTTACGCTGTTTCTCGGCAAGCAAGCGTGCCTGCTCTTCTTGTTTCTTCTTCTCAGCATCTATGCGTGCCTGCTCTTCTTCTTGCTTTTTCTTTTCAGCAGCGATGCGTGCAAGTTCCTCTTCCTGAGCCTTCTTTTCGGCTGCTAAGCGTGCCTGTTCCTCTTCCTGAGCCTTCTTTTCGGCAGCTAATCGGGCCTGCTCCTCTTCGCGTGCACGTTTTTCTTCAGCTATTTGGCGAGCTCGCTCTTCCTCTTGCTTGCGTTTTTCCTCAAGCTGGCGGGCTTTTTCTTCCTGTTTCTTCTGTTTCTCCTCTAACAGTCGAGCCTGCTCTTCCTGCTTGCGTTGTTTTTCTTCCAACAACTTCTGCTGGCGCTCCTGCTCTTTCTGTTTAGCCAAGGCTTGTTTCTCTTCCTCCTGTTGCTTTTTCTTTTCAGCCATCAACTTGGCCAGTTCGGCCTTCTTCTGCTGTTTCTCCAGCTCCTTCTGCTGTTCCTCCTGCTGCTTCTTTAGGTCGGCTAGGCGCTTCAGCTCTGCCTCTTGTTTCTTCTTTTCGGCCAACAGTTTTGCCTGCTCCTCTTGCTGGGCTTTCTTTTCGGCAGCAATGCGGGCTTTTTCGGCTTCCTGCTCTTTCTTCTCGGCAGCTAGTCGAGCCTGCTCCTCCTCGCGTGCCTTTTTCTCGGCAGCTAGCTGAGCTTGTTTTTCTTCCTCTAGCTTTTTCTTTTCAGCCAGTCTGGCTTGTCTTTCTTCTTGTTTTTTCTTTTCAGCGGCTAGCTTAGCCTCTTTTTCCTCTTGCTTTTTCTTTTCAGCAGCTATACGAGCCAGTTCCTGCTCCTGCTTTTTCTTCTCGGCAGCTATACGGGCCAGTTCTTCTTCCTGCTTTTTCTTCTCGGCAGCTATCCGAGCCTGCTCTTCTTCCTGCGCCTTCTTTTCGGCGGCTATACGAGCTTGCTCTTCTTCCTGAGCCTTCTTTTCGGCAGCTAAACGTGCCTGCTCTTCTTCCTGAGCCTTCTTTTCGGCAGCCAGTCGGGCTTGCTCTTCCTCCTGAGCTTTCTTTTCGGCAGCCAGTCGGGCTTGCTCTTCCTCCTGCTTCTTCTTTTCGGCAGCTAATCGAGCCTGCTCCTCTTCGCGTTTTTTCTGTTCTTCGGCCAGTTTCTTTTCGGCCTCTTCACGTTTTAGCTCTTCAAGATAGATCTCGTCGGTCATCTTGTCGTATTCTATTGGCTTGATATCATCCTCCTTTGGACGGTCAACGGCGTCCTCAATAGGATAATCTTTCCAAGCCTTCTCCATGAAGTCGGCATACTTCTTGTTAACGCTGTCGCGGAATTCCTCGTATTTTTTATTTGCATCATTTACGAATTCATCATAGTTCATTTTCTGCTTGTTCTGAACCTGCTGTTTCAGACTGCCTCTTTGTCGTTGAGGTCTCTGACCCTGTGCATGGGCTATGCCAATGAACAGCACCAGACTGAGCAATGTGAGCGATAGCTTTTTCATATTATATAAGTTTTAGTTGTTTTCAATTCTGATAGGGATGCGTTCAACTTGCATCTGTTCGTCCTTCTGTTGATACTTTGTCAGCCAGGCATTGAATTCTTTGTAGTCAAGCGAACTTGGTACGATAAGGTCGTCAGACAGTTGCTTCTGTCCAACCTTTGCGCTTATTTTTGCATAGTTATTAGGCGAGAAGATAACATAAAGGTTGTTATACTCTTCGGTGTTGCCTTCCGAACAGGTAAGCACCACCTCGTCAACCTCACCATCTGCAGGGTCGGCTTTTGCTGCTGAGAAAAGATAGTACTCCTTGTCGTGGGTAACGGCAAAAGAGCCTTTGCCCGAACTCTGGTAGGGCAGCATGCAGAATACTTGATTGGTAAGGATGTCGAACAGGAATACCGTAAGGTATCCATCGACGGGTGACTTGAAATATAGGAAGAAGTCCTCACCGTTCTTAAAGGTGTCGGACGTAAGTTTCTTATCTGGCTGGACACGTAATGGCTTTGCCTCAAACTCCACTCCGGCAGTAACCAGTTCCCTGATCTTACCTTTAACGGTAACCTTCAGCAGGTCTCTGCCACCGTCGAGTATGCGTTCAAACTTAGGTTCGGCTACATCACCCAGCCACACACCTCTCACCTGACCACTTGTCATGGAATGGAATGAGGTACTCGACTGGCCGTTCTCATTGGAAATAAGAACCATGTCGTTTTGACTTACAGACGTACCGAATTCCTTCTCGATAGCTGCATTCTGCGCTTTTACTAGCGCAAACTGACAAGCCTGGGCATAGGAAACGTTGGAGGGTATCTCATAGAGATAGGTATCCTCCACCGTTTTTACTTTGCCCTTCTCCTGGGCGCTGATACCCAGTGCCCAGGAGAATACTGTGATCAGTATGAGCAATTGTTTCATTAGTTCTTAGCCTTAACTTTCTCTACATCCTTAATCAGATTGTCTCTGCGAGCCTGCTTGATGGCTTCCTTAGCGAGCTTGCTGACAGTGTCGGCAGAGATGGCACAGCGGATAAGCACCTCGGTATTGCCGTTAGGCAGCTTGCGCCAGCATTCCATCAGAGTCTTAGGACGGTTCAGCTGCTGGTCGATACTACGGCCCTGCTGACTAACAATCGTCTTTGCGATAGACTCTGCCTCATCGGCACCAAACTGCTCGTTGGCCAGATCCTGCTCGATAGTTGAAGTCATATCGGTTCTCATCTTAGTGGCTATTTCACCCTTGGCTACGGTAAGAGCCTGAGTTCTAGCTGCGTCATAAACACTACCAGTGCTACGGCCTTCGCCTACAATCCATACCTCATAACCCATTGCGTCAACTTCTGACTGGCTTGTAAATGCCTTTGTCAACTGGGTTTCGAGAGGCAGTTGGCCAGGGTTAACCTTCCAGCCTTCGGCCTTGAATTCCTTCAACTGCTTCTTCAGCAGCTTCTGGTTGGCTTTACTCAACTGCTGAGCATTTACACTTGCCGAAACGGCAAACATCATAAATAAAGCTGCAAAAAATTTAATAGCTTTCATAATAGAAATGTTTTAAGTTGTTAATAATAGGATTATCTCGTCTCATTTTGTCTCACGAATGAGCATTCCAGGGTAGAAGTCCTTGCCGGAAATAATCTCGAAATATGTTCCGTCAAGGGCAGCTTCGGTTGTCTTTTCTTCGTCAGCCATAAAGCGATTGTCCCAAATTTTGCCTTTTATGGGCTTGATTAGTCCTACGCGCTTATATGTAGTAACACCACGCTCGTCGGGAACTGCTTCCAAGACTTCGTAACGTGATTTCTCATTGATGTCTTCCTTCATTCCAACGTATGCCTTTAGTGGCTCGACACTTATCAGTGGAGCTTTTATGCGAAATTCGGCAAACTCATGTTGAAGGTCGGCAATATTCTTGTCAAGTGCACGGGTGCACACCTTGCGAATCATCTGTTCGTTGGTGGTTACTCCCGATACAGATGTCTTGCTGCTAGTACTGGTAACCGAACCTACATATTCCATCTTGAAGAGGTCTTTGTCTCCCTTGAATCCATTTACCTTGTTGGCATCTTCTTCAGGATTTTCGGTGTAATACTCGCTGTAGAAAGTGTTAGATGTTTCTTCGTCCCACTTCAGTCGGAATAGGTGTGATGTGATTTTTACGCGGAATCCCTTTACTTTATCAAGCAACCCTACAGCAGAGTCTTCGAAGTCGATACCCAATGTCTCTTCAAGAGATGTTGTCTTATTGCCAGCAACCTCCTTGGTTATATTGGCAACGTCTTTAACGCTCTTAAAGAAGTTTCCCTGGTTTACATACTGTATGTCGTTGACTACCCAATATGTATGTCCAATCAGGTTTTCGCCCAGGTCCTCGAGCACAGCCATTCCTCTCTGCTGTGCCATAGCTCCTTTTACATCAATCTTAGTTGCACTATAGTGCCCGCGCTCTTTCAGCAGATCGATGTTGAACGCACCCGTATTCTTGTTACGCCCGAACCATTTTGCAACAATGCGTTTGGCCAGTTGGTTCTCGTTGCTGAAAATCTTCAGATTGGCTAGTTGGTCATCGTTGTTGGGGAAACTCAGTACTCTTACGCCCAACTCGTGACTGTTGAATCGGTTGGGGATGGGAACTTTCTCAAATACCTTCTCAATCTGATCATTAAATTCGAGTGTCGGGTGCTCTACCATCATAATGCAGAGCGAGCCTCTCATGTATTTGAAGTTCTCGTCGTCTTGGGCGTGGCAGATTTGTGTCATCAAGCCCAATGTTAGCATTATTATCAGTTTCTTCATTTTAGTTACACCTTTTATATATTAGAAGGAAAAATGGTTTTAAAGTTTAAAAATCCCAGTCGCCTTTAGTCTTAGCTGCACCACGTGTCTTGATATCTTCGCCAACCTTCTTTCCATTTTCCTTTGCCCACTTCTTGTGGTCCTTCTTGAGTTTCGATTCGGCCGTATTCAGGTTGTTCACCAATGTGAAAACAATATCTTTTGGTAGCGACAACTCGCTATCATCTACTTCTCGAGCCTTTAACTCCTTAATGTTCATGTCGAAGTGCTGGGTCATTTCGCCCAGAATGGGAATGCTGGCTTTGCTGAAATAGTCGAAACTGAGAATCATGCCAGGTAGGCAGATGCTTGTAATCCAATTGTCGTCAAAGTCGGTGCATATCCAATAATCATGTTGTTCGGCAGTATTCAATTTTGCAACACTCAAGTCTACTTCTGATGTAACATCCCCCTGAAATCTACTGAAGGTGAAACCATACATTTCCTTAGTTTCTCCAGTGGCCTTAACAGTGTTCTTTGTGTCTTTTCTAGAGGCCTTGTAGTTTTCGATTGAAGCAGAGAATGAGCATTTATAGCCTTTCTTTATCTCTGGGTGATACATGTAGACAGAGTCCTTGGTTCTTGATATCAACGTGTTCATGCCAAAGTAATCCTCATGACTAAATTCGTCACCATTTTTGTAGATGGTCTTCATTTCGTATGCTCCATCCGTTCCTTTCAGAAACTTACGTGCAGTCTTGTCGAGAGCTATAGATACGTTATAGGTTATCTCACCCTCGAAATGCTGTTTTTGAGCGAATGATACTTGTGGAATAGTAAACCACAGAATGGATAATGTGATAAGTTTTTTAATAGATATCATTGTTCTTTCTCCTTAAATATGTTGGTTATAAATATAGAATTAGGCTATTATACCGTGGCAAAAATATGAAAATAATGTGAAACTACCAAATGTTTTGCAAGTTTTTTACTAAATTCTGTGTTATTTTCAAAGAAAGTCTTAACTTTGCAGCGCTTAAACGGTATTGAAAAAGTATGATTAGGTACACTAAAAAAGAGGAAATATGGAATGCTGCTTCTCATGGCGGAGGAATCCTGCTAGGAGTGGTTTTTGGTATTATCTTTTTGGTGTGGTGTTTTCGGGCAGATAACGATTGGGCTAGAGTGGGAGTAATTCTTTACCTTTTTGGAATGTTAGGGTCGTATGCGGCATCAACTATCTACCATTCTATAAAGCACCATTCTAAGTGGAAAGAACGTTTGCGTAAGTGGGATCATGCTGCTATTTACTGGCACATAGCAGGCTCGTATTCGCCTTTAACACTGATTGCGTTGCGCGAACAGGGCTATTGGGGATGGAGTCTTTTCTGCTTTGTTTGGGCTTGTGCTATTGCAGGTACCATAATCAGCCTTATCCATCTTGAAGAACATTCAAATATCGAGACATTTTGCTTTGTTGGAATGGGCCTGAGTGTATTGGTGGCTTTCAAACCTCTAATCGATTCTGTGTCGACTGCAGCTGTAAGTTGGATTATAGCTGAGGGTGTTTGTTACATCACTGGAGCCGTTTTTTATTCTTTGAATAAGACCAAATATATGCATTCCGTTTTCCATTTTTTTGTCTTGGCAGGTAGCATTTGTCATATCATTGCCGTATGGGACGTGTTAATGGAGTACTTATAATTGTTAAGAGTTGTGGTTTTTATTTGGTAGTTTGGCTAAAAAGTTGTAAATTTGCACCCGAATTTGCAAATTTCGAAAATTATGGCATATACGCGTATGACTGCTGCCGAGGCTGCAGCATTGATTAAAAACGGCGAGAACATCGCTATGAGTGGCTTTACACCAGCAGGTGTAGCTAAAGCAACAACCAAGGAATTGGCTAAGATTGCTGTAGCTGAACATGAGGCTGGTCGCGAATTTAAAGTAGGTATCTTTACTGGCGCATCAACTGGACAGAGCACTGATGGTGACCTGGCTAATGCTCAGGCTATTAAATATCGTGCACCTTATACAACTAATCCTGATTTCCGTAAGCACGTTAATATGGGCGAGATTCCATATAACGACCTGCACTTGAGTCATATGGCTCAGGAGTTGCGTTATGGTTTCTACGGAGATGTAGATTGGGCAATTCTTGAGGTTTGCGACATTGAGGAGGTTGGTAACGACTATCATGTGTATCTTACTGCTGCTGGTGGTATTTCGCCAACTGCAGCTCGTCTTGCCAAGAAAGTTATCCTGGAGCTTAACTCGTTCCACAACGCTAACGCCAAATTCATTCACGATGTATATGAACCATTGGACCCGCCTTATCGCAAGGCTATTCCTATTGAAAACGTAGGCGACCGTATTGGTAAGCCATACGTAAGCATTCCTAAAGACAAGGTGGTAGGCGTAGTTGAATGTAATATTCCAGACGAGGCACGTGCCTTTAAGGATAGCGACCCAGTTACAGAGAAGATAGGATTCCTTACTGCCGAGTTCCTTGTAGAGGAGATGCATAAGGGACGTATCCCTAAGGAGTTCCTCCCATTGCAGAGTGGAGTTGGTTCTACTGCTAATGCTATTCTTGGTGCTTTGGGTGAGGATAAGCATGTGCCTAATTTCAATATCTATACTGAGGTTATCCAGAACTCGGTAATCGAGATGATGCTTAATGGACGTGTAAAAGACGCTTCGGCTTGTTCGTTGACAGTATCTAACGACTGTTTGATGCAGGTTTACGATAATATGGACTATATGAAGCATCACCTTACTCTGCGTCAGAGTGAGATTTCTAATTCGCCTGAAATCATCCGCCGATTGGGTGTGATTGCTATTAATACAGCTATCGAGGCTGATTTCTATGGAAATGTGAACTCAACTCATATCAGTGGTGTTAAGATGATGAATGGTATTGGTGGCAGTGGAGACTTTATCCGCAATGCATACCTTTCTATATTTACATGTCCATCGATTGCAAAGGGGGGAGTAATCAGTTCGATAGTTCCTTTTGTTAGCCATCAGGACTCATCGGAGCACGATGTTAACATCATCGTAACCGAGCAGGGTGTAGCTGATCTGCGTGGAAAGAGCCCTGCCCAGCGTGCAGAACTCATCATCGAGAATTGTGCACACCCTGATTATAAGCAGCTGCTGTGGGATTACCTTAAGATTGCCAAGATGGGCCAGACCCGTCATAATTTGCCAGCAGCTTTTGCTATGCACGACACATTGGCTCGTAAGGGCGATATGAAACTGACTGACTTTTCTGAATACATCAAATAAAAAAGGATAATTAATAATGAAACAACTAAAACGATGGTCTGTTGTTGCCGTAACCTTGGCAACCCTGTTAATTGTATCATGTGGAGACAATGATAACAGTTCGGCTAAGGGTGACAGCAAAGTATCTGCTAAGGACTCGATACAGTCGAGTATGGTGGATAGTTTGATATCGCTGGCAGACAAGGCAAAAGATTATGAACGTAAGTTCTTCTTGGCTGATAGCTTGGAGAAGGCTGGAGTCATCAGCTCGGTGAGAGCAA
>JAEEGK010008210.1_pt1 | contig 24700 bp, 16 predicted proteins | sample 8958771 | NCBI WGS metagenome assembly JAEEGK01 (sample SAMN16246547, study PRJNA631951) | gut metagenome | biome: gut microbiome; feature: rumen; material: SC-attached | host: Bos | place: Iran: Karaj | collected 2018-10
CTTGGGATCTTTTTGGGGAGAGGACACGATCATAATCTATTACTGTCAGAGTGGAGACTCAATGGTGGATATGATCGTGTGAGTTGTAGTGTTACTTTTTGTAAAATCTTAAGATAATTACGAAATTTTACTGTCCAATGACGGAGAAAGGATAATTTCTGTTTTTTTTTAGATGTTGATACATACAATTTTCATTCACAGTCATGAAAATTTAATCATAGATTGATTTTTGGTTCATTCAATCCGGACTGCCGTCTTGAATATCGGACTGATAGCGATCTTCAGCATTAGGATCAGGAATATTTGAACCGGCCAATCGGTTAAAGTTTCATGTTCAACGGTGACTTGATTTTGTCCTTCATTCAATCAGGTTTCACTAAACTTTGATGCTGCTTAAAAGTTTCATGAGATATCACACAATTGCTGAACGGAGTCATGCAAAAAAAGCAAAAAAAATATAAAATCTCAGTAGTTAAGGAGTTTCCATGAATTCAATAACCAGAGTCACTGCAAATATTTTATTCTCCATAATAATTTCCTTCGTCTTTGCGGACATCGCCTTTTATGGCTTCGGATTCATAAAATCATCCCCATTGAACGCCGCCATAGTCGTATTTGCATCATGTTTTGTGGCGTCACTGCTTATATGTGAACTTTTTTCCATATCAAAAGAGTCAAATAAAATTAAAAACAAGGTCAAAAAGTCGCGTCTTTCCAAAATCGCTAAGCGCATAGCCATCGAGAATGCCCGCTACAGCAGACGTATAAGAGGTAGCGGACAAGCATTAATTAATCAAGAAACTTCTGATACAGGAACACTTAATCAGACGCCATCAGTAAATGATTTCAAAAAGGAGCAAATCAAATCAGAGAACAGGTTAGATACTGATTCTGTTTCATCAGGTTCGCAGTCTGCGGAACAGAAGAAACTGAAAGAATCTTCACCAAAACAGCAATCTGGCAGCGAAAAAAGCAGCAGTGCTCCAAATCTAGCCGTGGACGAAAAAATAGTAAGCCTCTACGTAGGCAATCTTTCCTATACGGTGCAGAACACAGAACTTGAGCAGTTGCTGATCAAATACGGAAAAGCAGAAAAGATCTCTATTATGAGAAACAACAAGGGTAAAAAGAAAAAGGCGTATGCTTACATTAGAATGAAAAAATCGGAAGCTGAAAAAGCGGCTTCAGAATTAAACAGCACAGTGTTCCAATCAAAAAGCATTATCGTCAAGGTTTCTTACAGCAATTAATCTTCTTTTTAACGGCAGATTTTACATGAACTGAAAATGAAGCAGTCACAATACCAGTGCGTCAAGTGAGGAAAAACCCGCCCTACTGAAAACAGCCCTGTATCTTGAAAAATCATCAGTTTTAGGATCTGTCATAAAGGCTTCCGGTTTTTCGTATTCTGAAGACACTTCGCAAACGTTTTTCAACAGTGAATTTACGCGTCTGGCTATTGCATGACCAGAATCAATACATTTGACACGAGATGTCAGTTCTGCCTCTATTTCAGATCTCAGCCACGGAAAATGAGTGCAACCAAGGACAACCGTATCAACTTCACTATTGGTTTTAAAAGGTTTCAAACATTCTCTCAGCGCAGCCTCATCAACCATTCCTGATTTCATTTTTTCTTCAGCTATGGAAACCAGCTCCGAACTTCCGACGCGGATAACTTCACAGTTACCGGCATATTCATCTATCAGATTATCTATATACTTTCTGGTTATTGTCGCAGGAGTTGCCAGAAGTCCTATGACTCCAGTCTGAGTGATCTCGGCAGCAGGCTTTATTGCCGGAACTACACCTACTATAGGCATATTAAAACTGGCACGAAGCGATGGAAGTGCCACTGTACTTGCTGTATTGCAGGCAACAACAACCAGATCGACTCGATGGATTCTGCTCACCGCAGCTACCATACGATTGCAGCGCTCTACAATTACACTGTCATTCTTTTCGCCATATGGAAAATATTCGTTATCAAAGGCATAAAGATATTTCAAGTCAGGATTCAGCTGAGACACCTCCTTCCATACGGACAGCCCACCCAGACCTGAATCAATAAACAAAACAGCAGTCATACAACCTTCTTCAGAATCCACCTAATGTATACATATCCATTTTTCTTAGCTCACAATCGAAATAATCAAATGAATAATCAGAAAAGCTGCAGTCTGATTTTTCATGTTCCAACCTCAACTCTTCCACTAAAAGTTTTGCTAGTAAATTGTAAATCTTTTGTCTGATTCACCATTCAATCATAAACCCGAGTTTTTGACTTCGTAGCCTAAAAAAGTGGCAAAAACCCTTATCGGAACTGGATTTTTGCCAGATCAAAATTGTCAAATTAGTGGGTGCGAAAATATCATACTGTAGTTTGTTCTGCTACATTCGGATTTACTGAATCAGCCATAACTTTCTGAACATCCGAAAGCAAGTCTCCAACCATTCTCTTATAGTTGGATCGGATCTTCAGTTTTTTGGATACACAGGAAGGGGAATTGATCCCTTCGAGAGGCTCTAAATCAACAACTTTTAATATTTTATCAATATCAGTCTCGGAATACCTTTTTTCATCCAGGTATTTTTTTAATAAACCAGCTTTAGATTCCTTTTTCTCTTCCAGTGATAATTTTTTCCAATCATCGATACTGATAAAAGAGTCCATAGAATTATTTTTAATAAAAAAGCCATCCTGACCATTTTCACTAATGGCTGTAACAGTACTGTTTAAGGCTGTCTGTATCTGATTGATGCTCATTATTATTCCAGCCTCTTCTAACTTAATTTGTAAAAGTCTCAGGATAATTAAAGCTATTACGCAAAGTGTAATATGTCCGCAAATATTGATTTTTTTTCTCACAAATACAGGCCTGATTGAAAAATTGCTTTTCATTATTCTGAAGCATTCTTCGATTTTTACCAGTTTATGATGACAGGATAATAATTCTTTATCTGATAAACCTGATGCGCCTGGTTTACTGCTCTCAGTATTACCATTATTTGGTATATCACTTTTTGCCGGTTTTAGTATTATCGCCACATATCCGGCTCTCTTACGTCTTTCATTTACTACGTCATCTTTTATTTTTTCTGCCTTGTAGAGAGCTGCTGTTATACGTTTATCACTGTTCTTGCTATTTTTCTTCTTGTCAGTATTATCCGGTTGTGCCTGTTGCCCTTTATCTGTATTTTGAGAATCTGTTTGGTTTGGTTCGTCTTCTGTAACTTCTTCTTTCCTGACTGATACCAGTCCCTTCCAGCCGGCCCCACATGGTGTCATATCACGTTTCTTTGATACTGCATCCCTGGCTTTGGCCACATCTTCCTCAAGCTGAGCTATATCCCGTTTATATCTTTTCGGAGAGAAAGTGAATAAAATTTCGCATTCTATCGAAACCTTGTGATTCTTACCGTTATCACCTTTTACCATGCCTTCTTTAACAAACGGGATCCGCTTATACACAATTTCGTGATCCTCTAAATCGTCCTTCCGAGTACAGTATTCCTGCTTCTCATCTGTCTGACAGGTGCTATTGTCTTTTGTCCAGAGTTTGTAGCCCGTCGAATGATCCAGCATGGCTTTTTCGTATTCAGGTTTTAAATTTGATACCTTCTGCGCAACTATAAATCCCAGGCCGTGTTTTACCAGCATTTCTATGTTGCCTACTGAGTTCAATCCCCTGTCAGCTACAACTACCGCATCTTTGATGTTGTATTTTTTCTTCATATCCCCAATAACTCTGGGCATCGTGTTGTATTCCGAAAAGTTGCCAGGAAAAACATCAAAATCGACGGGGATTCCCCTGTCATCTATGACCAGTGCTATCGATACCAAAGGTAAATCGTAACGGTGTTCCTTTGAAAGCCCCCTCATCCTCCAGCAGGTATCTTCATTGATCAAATTATCCATTTGCTCAACAGTCTTGTTTATTAGTTCCGACTCTCGACTTAGTTCCAATATCTGATTTTCGCTTAAGTCTTTATTTTCTTCTCTGGGTTTATCTCTTACATTCGACATCAGTGTTCGGAAAAGCTGCTGCCTGTCATCATACGGTGTCTCAAAATAAACGTTGCTGCAATCGTAAAATACCATCGTCAGACTTCGGCCAAATTTATCTACTATACGCTTATTTACGTAATTCAGTATCGTACTGCGATTTTCTCCAATGAATTCCAGCGTATTGTATATATCGTTAATTGAATAATCCTGAACAGGATTATTCAGATATTTATATTGAGATCTGAAAGCGCAGAAATAGGAATGCGGATCTACTATTTTCAGTGCTGTAACGTATTGAGCTATTTCAGATACATTACATTTGAGTTTTGTATTTTCCTCCTGCAGGTGGTTCAATTTGTAATATAAATTCAGCCAGTCATTCCAAATCGGCTTTATTGCCCATATCCCATAATTCAATTCTGCATTGAACAATGTGTAATTTGTCTGGGGCTTAATCATATCTTCAAAATTCTGAATATCGCCGCCATTGAAACTCTCCGATATACGATTTATCATCTGGTTTGTTTCTGTTCTTTCTGATTGCTCATATTGAAGTTTGAGCTTATCAATTATTTGCGGATCTTTTTCCTGCAGTTCCTTAAGTTTTCCAAACGACTTGATTGTTCTTTGCTTTTTTTTGCCAGAACTGTCCCGGTAGTTCTCAACAATTGAGAGATACTTCTCATGCGTAGGTCCAGCTGATTTTATGGCAACATAAACACCCATGATAAATATCCCTCGTTAACACCACATAAAGCATTCCACACTAAGATTATAACACCTCCGGAAAACTCCTTGCAACAAATTCGCACCCACTAATTTAATTTCTTTGTAGTTCAAAAATATGGGTTAGTCCTGGAAAAACTGACCATTTTAGGGTACTCGAAGTCAAAAACTCGGGTCTTTTGTCTGATTCACCATTCAATCATAAAAAAACCAAGGATTGCAGATGCGGAATCATGCAGCAGCAATCCTCAGAAAGTTAAAGATCCAATTCAATAATGAATTGCATTATCAGTAGTTAAAATCAAAACTTAAAGCATATGTTGCTTCCGGAGTCTTATACTCGGTTGAATTGTATCCCCTGGAATACGCATAGCGTTTATCAAAAATATTATCAGCCTTTGCTGAAATTTTGAAATTCTTGGAGATGTTATATCCAACCCCTAAATTAAATATACCATAGCCACCGAGTCTTTTTCCTCCGTCAGAAGCATATCTGCTTGAAAAAGCCTGAAATGATGCTGAAAGATCAAAATCATATACTGAACCGAGAAGAGTCCACTTGAAATCACGGCGAGGAATGTACGGAATATCATGATGATTCGTTTCATCCTTGGCTGATTTTATGCTGGCGTTAAAAGTATTTTTTACGCCCCAAAGTTCAAACCCGAATTCAGCTTCGATACCTTTGATATCAGCCTTGGCAATATTCTTGTATGAATAAGTTTCATAAAAGTAGATGATGCGGTCCTTGTAATGATTTTTGAAAAGTGAGATTCTCCAGTCCAGAATCTTGTGATCACCTCTGAGCATGAGTTCAATGCTGTTAGAACTTTCAGGTTTCAGATCTCCGCTGCCGACGAACGGATAATAAAGTTCCATAAAAGTAGGTGACCTGAACGATGTGCCGTAGCGAAGTCCGATTTTAAAATCATCAAGGAACGTATATCCTAATCCTCCCTGATAGGTAAAATGGGCGCCGTACTGTGTGTTGTGATCATACCTTCCGGATAATTCAGCCTGCACACCGCCTGCATCAAACTGAGTCAGGAGATAAAGACCGGTGTTGTGAATCAACGGGTGCTGAGCATCTATATGTGAATAATAAGCTTTCGATGAAGGCTTCAAACGATCACGACGATAATCTACACCGCCTGCCATGGTAAGAAAATCACAAAGTGCCAGTTCATTGCTCCAGCTAGCAGATGTTGTTCTAGTATAAATCGGAGTATTATCAGACTTCTTTTCCCGAAACGGATTCAGCATAATCTGCTCATAATCATCTGTTTTCTGGTAATTGAGAGAAAGTCGTGATTTATATATTTCCCCATCGTATTTTCCGCCGACTTCAAACGAATAGTTATCATAACGGTTCATATCATATTCATGTGCATGCCCGTCCCAGTCGGATATGTAACTGTTATCAAACTGAGATTTAGTCTGATTAAACATGAAATCGCCAAAAAGAGTAAAACCTCCAAGTCTGTGCTGATAATCAGCCATGAAATTTGTACCCTGGAAGCCATGATGATCACCGTTGTTCAAACCATCAAGAGGAAGAACGTTATATCCCTTTTCTTTTTCGGTACCTACAGCCAGCTTAATTTCACCATTTTCACCAACCGAATGTTTAAATGATGCACTTGCCTGACGGTTTTTATATGAGCCATATCCGGCTCTGACATGTATATTGTCATCATTAAAACCAGGTCTTGTGATAATGTTTATCACGGCCGCAGACGCCTGTGATCCATAGAGAGAAGCTCTGACACCGCGGATATACTCAATCCGTTCAATCATATGCACAGGAATTCTTTCTATATATGCCGCTCCGTCATATGAGGTATTAATTTTAAGACCGTTTATCAAAACGAGTACGTCCGTTGAATTTCCACCTCGCACCTGAATTTTAGACTGCTGTCCACGACCGCCGTTTATAAAAAGTTGAACATCGGGAAGATGTCTCGCTATATCTGCAAAACTCGTCGCCTGCATCTTGCTGATATCATCCGAGGTAACAACAACAACCGGAGAAAGTGCTGATGAGGCAGGCTCCTCATAACGGGTTGAAGTAACAATGATCATATTCTGATCTGTTATATTGTCATCAGCATTTCCGGCACTCTGTGAATCTGATGCCACTGAGACCGCAGGGGCGAGAATTGCCATGATTGTAAGAAGATACAACTTGTTCATTTAAATCCTTAAAAAATCGCGTAATAAGAAATTTCAAAATGTCGGGCAAGTCTTCGGACTTAAAGGTGACTAACCGCTTGTATACCACTTCCCAGCTGATGCCAGTGTCTACCGTATATGCGTCCCTTCTACCGCTGCGCGTCAGTTCCAGACTTTGACTGGATTCCTTTTTAATTTTCTTGACGAAAAACCATCGACAGACTGCATTATATACAATGTGAGCAAGTTCTCAAAATAATGAAGGGAGATCCGAAGATCTCCCTTCAAACAAAAGTATTTACCTAACCTTCATCATTCCATATAGTGCTCAGGCATAGGAATCTGTGACACACCTGAATCGATAGCAGCCTGTGCAACGGCTTTTGCAATTCTCTTAAGAAGCCGCGGATCCATAGGTTTAGGGATCAGATAATCTCGACCGAACTCCAGGTGAGTAGCCTCAGCTGCCTTTACAACCTCCTCCGGCACCGGCTCCTGAGCAAGCATGCGAATGGCATTCATAGCAGCCTTCATCATAGGAATATTGATGCATTTTGCTCTCACATCAAGTGCTCCGCGGAACAGGAACGGGAAGCAGATAACATTGTTAATCTGATTCGGATAATCAGAACGACCTGTAGCCATAATAATATCAGGACGGACACTTCTAACCAGTTCAGGAGAAACCTCAGGTTCAGGATTTGAGCATGCGAAAATGATAGCATTAGGAGCCATACCTTTGACCTCATCCTCAGTAACAAGGTTCGGACCAGATACACCGACTAGGATGTCTGCACCTGTCAAAGCTTCATGAAGAGTCTTAGGACCTGTGTCATTAATAAATCTAGGCTTTTCACCATTCAGATCTGTACGATCAGATCTTATCACACCGTGACGGTCACACATGAAAAGATTTTTTTTCTGAGCACCGTTTTCCAAAAGGAAATCCATGCAGGCAACACCTGCAGCACCTGCTCCAACGCATACAATTCTGCATTCCTCTATCTTCTTTCCCTGTATCTGACAAGCGTTAAGCATACCGGCAGCAGTAACAATCGCCGTGCCATGCTGATCATCATGGAAAACCGGAATTGAACACCGTTTAATGAGTTCCCTTTCAATGATGAAACACTCAGGAGCCTTGATATCTTCAAGATTGATACCACCGTAACTGTCGGCAATATTTGCAACTGTTTTAATAAAATCATCAACGCCGTCATGCTTGACCTCTACATCCACAGCATCAATATTTGCAAAGCGCTTGAACAGAAGCGCCTTACCCTCCATTACCGGTTTTGATGCCAGCGGTCCGAGGTTTCCGAGTCCCAGAATTGCAGTTCCATCAGTGATTACCGCAACGCTATTGCCCTTGGATGTATATTTATAAGCATTATCCGGATTTTTAGCTATTTCTCTAACCGGCTCTGCAACTCCCGGACTGTACGCAAGAGACAAATCATGAGCGGTATTCGCCTCTTTTGTAAGGGTAATAGCTATTTTTCCTGGTGGATTCTGATGATATTCTAAAGACTGTTTATATATTTCATCATGAGACATTACTAAATCTCCTTGTTACTGATTCAATTCCGTATACCGAAAACAAGAACGGTCCGGTTCCATATGTCACGCTGCAAGGGATGAAAAAAGACTTTTCAATTATTACATGTGCCTATATCAAGTATATTCAAAACCAAAAGAAAAAACCCAAATCACAATGTAAATTCTATAGATAGATCAAACAAAGAATTTTGATTCTTTGCAAATTCAAGTTGGAAACGCGAGAGTAATGGAATGATTGTGTAAACATTGAAGAACGGTGTTCATCCTATATACTAAGGCCATGCAGGCATGAGCACTATCATTTTTAAAATAGATGTTGTTACACAATGAAACCAAAGAAAAAACCAGTAAATCCAGAACTGGCATCTGCTGTTGCCAATATGATGAAGACAGGTGACTTGAAATCGTTAGCAGATCTCAATGATCCAGTTAAGCAGTTATCAAGTTCATTCATAGAAAGTGCTCTGCAAGGAGAATTGGATGATCACCCTGGTTATAAGCGCTTCTCACAATAAAAGAAATAAACAACTGACAGAAGGAACGGAACCTACACCAAGGTTCACAAAACATCAGTTGGGCCTGTAACTGTAGGAAGTTATGATACGATGCTGGAACCAAAGGGATGCAGCAATATCAATGGATTAGAAGAAAAATAATAGCCCTGTATGCTGACGGAATGAGTCAGGCAGACATATTAGCGACCATCAAAGATATGTATGATGTAAACCTTGCTCAAAGCACTATATCGGCAATCACCGACAAGGTGATACCAGTAATGTAGGAATGGCGCAAAAGAGCACTTGAAGAGTATTACCCGTTTCTTTATGTTGACTGTGTCTATGTAAACAAGAAACGCAGTTCAGAAAATCAGATAGGGAAACATGCAGTTTACGTGATACTTGGCATCAATCAGGATGGCCATAAGGATGTGCTTGGATTATGGATGGATCCAAGCGAATCCAAGAGCACCTGGTTAAATATACTGGAAAGTCTGAAAACTCGAGGCGTAAAAGACGTCGGGTTCATCATGATGGATGGAGTTTCAGGTTTGGAGGAAGTGGTTAAGATAATCTTCCCTAAGGCTATAGTACAACGCTGTATTGTGCATTTGATGAGGAATTCAATCAAATTCATTCCACCCAGGTGTTATAAAGCATTCTGTGCTTCTATCAGGCTGTATACCAGGCAAATGATGAAGTTTCTGCCAGAAATAAATTCGCAGAATTCAAAGAACCATGGGGCGATAAAAATCCAGGTGCGATCAGAGTATGGGAAAATCACTTTGAAACAACCATACTTCAGATGCTTAAATTTCCAAGCTGGATAAGACACTGCATCAGTTCAACAAACGCCGTTGAAAGCGTCAATTACAGCTAATATTTCTTCTTAACAGACTATTTTAATGGTATGTCGGAGTGGAATTGTCCCGGGTAGCTGTAATTATGCTTAAAACGGAATCCCATACATCTAGCGAGTCGCTTTCAGGAGAGCTTATCTCGTAGCATCAGTATTGTACGTTCGGGATGGTTAGAAGACCAACATTTAAAATGGGAAAAATTATATTTTTTCTGTTAAAAAGAGGAACTTACACATTTCGCTTGACACACTCCTTGGATTTATGATCAGAAAAACGATTAGTTTATGATATTGAGTGTTCCTGAACACTTAAAATTTTCACTTCAGCTATTCAACCATAAAAGCATCTTTCGGCCTGAATCCATGTTTACACCAGAAACTCAAAATATCAGCCAAGTTGCCAGGTTACAAAAAAAATCTGAATCCTATGTTTACTGCTCAAGTCTGTTTACAAACTCAGATTTCACCGCGTCAGACTTACATCCTCCCATAACATAGATCAAGTCTATACCTCATCAGGAGTAAGGAAAAGCAGATATTTCTGATCCATTAAAACCGGCTATTCGCCGGCACAAACCATCTGAATGTATATTTACCGGCTTCTGCCTGCCGGTCACCGCCCTGCTACTTACCAGCAGATGTCAAATCAGCCTTTCGGACCACTATCACCCCGGGATAAAATCCGTAAATTCCTCCGTAGGTATGCATGGAATGCAAAAGCTGGGATCTAGTTCTGTAAACAATACCGTCAAAAATTATTTTTCCGGAATCATTAACAACAGTAATTTTTTTATCCATATCAAACATATCGTCATTAATATTGATATACAGGATGTCATAATCTGAACGGTGCACAGTTATCCTGTTATTTTCATAATCAAAATCAACTATTGCAGTATCACCGCGGCGGGCCTGCTTAACATCAACTTCAAGCTGATACATATGATTGCGCAGAACCTCCTCCTGTCGCCAGACGACATGAGGCGGATACTGATCCCTTTCATACTGCGACATCCACTCAATAGCAGCCTTATCCTCCAGATCCATCCAGTGTCCCTTTCCCTTTACAATATTTCCGGAAAAGATGTAGCCGTCATTTCCGCTTGCCTCTCTAAGCTCGGAAAGCTGCCTGATGCGGGCAGCACATTCTGTATTTCTGTTATACGCTGAATCATATTCTCCCACCCAAACCATGAAAGGAAGATTGTACAGGTTAAGAAGGGAAACATCCCCGGGATGACCTGCCATCATGGAAGCCGCCGCAAAAGCATCAGGCATACGAGTCGCCAGACGCCATACACCGTCGCCACCGGCCGAATAACCCAGAAGGTAGACCCGGTCGAGATCTATCTCATAGTCAGAGTAATAGAAAACTTTCACTATCTCTTCAATAATGCGATCTACAGGCTCCTTAAACCACATATCCCATTCATTCCACGGAGCACGGGGAGCAACATAAATTCCATATGGAACCTGGTACAGGGAAATCTGATTCTCCCACTGCTGGTCATTAATCTCCGGCAGCGTACCTCCGCCCCCGTGAAGAGAAATATACAGAGGATAATCCATGTCATCCTTCTTTTTTCCGAAAACTTTGTAATCAAACCTGACCTGCGGGGCACCTCCGACCCAGATTACCTTATTGCTGAGAAACTGCCTGTACATGGAAAGAGTTTCTTCCTTCATGTAGGAGTTATTAAAAACGTCATCATAAACAGCATCAAGCTCCTGCAGAGAAAAAGCATCGGAAGGCTTTGAATCTGCAAAGGAGGGATGAACACCTAAAAGCACCGCAAACAATGCAGCGGATAATAATTTTTTCAGAAACATAAGAAACTCAAGATAATTAAAAGTTACTACACAGAACCAAAATCACATACTGTCAAAATCACAGACATACAGGCACTTATCAAAGCAGCAAGCAGCGTATTATCAAAACCGGCATGGATACATAATATATGCATCCGGCGCCCAGTGCTGCTGAAGCGCGGGATCCATCATTCAAAGACAGCGGCACTGTGAACTTTGACATACCAGGTCTACGGAAGAATTTACTGCACCTATGCTCGAGCTTTTCAGCGCAGAAATATATTTCAGTATGCACTGCTTTATCTCAGTTCGGCGGCCGACAGACCGTTAAGCCCAGTTATTCAGAAAACGAAAAATTTCGATACATGAAATTCCAGTTACTGACCAAAACCGTTTTATGACTCTTCAGCAGATCTTTTATATTTAAATCCTCTGACACCGTCACCTGGTTTTCCTCTGCCCCTCACCATGTTTTAGCAGACAGCCCGGCAGATCATTTATATGAATAAAGTCACTGCACTGATTTGCAGCCTTCTCATGCACCGGCCCTGTTGCTGTTCTTAAGAGCGCTTCAGTTCATAACTCTGTTGCTGTTTTAAAGGCGTTTCAGTTCTTAACGCGGCTGCTGTTCTTAAGGGTGTTTCAGTTCTTTACGCTGTTGCTGTTCTTAAAGGCTTTTCAGTTCTTTACGCGGCTGCTGTTCTTAAAGGCGTTTCAGTTCTTAACACTGTCGCAATTCTTAAGGGTGTTAAGTTACTAACGGCTGTCGCTGTTATTTACGATGTTCCTAATCATTAACTCATAAGCAACTCATTAACTCATAAGCAACCGGCTGACTCCGGACAGAATCGTTCTTTACGCTGTTCCCTGCCCTTTAACAGCTTCAGCCGGATTCAAAATGCAAGGATGACGGTTACTTAAACAATTTCCAAAAGATCAGGATCTTAAATTCCACACTGAACAGAATTTTTTGGCATTAAAACTCTCGGCAGTGATATTGATTACCTTTACTGATCCGGTTTAATAATACGTAATACGGGTACTTATCACCCCTATAACCTTAATATTTCTCTGATGAGAATTCAGCGGAGCATAATCGCTGTTTGAAGGAATAAGCTCACAGTACGCGGAGCCGTCATCATTGTACTTCTGACGGTATTTTCTAATCACGACATTATCGTCGCCTTCAATTTTTGCAACAATGAAATTTCCGCTCACCGGAGTCTGATCCGTGCTTACAATAAGAGTGTCACCAGGTTTAATATCCGGAGCCATGCTGCTGCCTTCCATCTTCAGAGCAAAATTACCCCTGACCGAGGCCTCAACAGGTATCTGATCCATAGACGGGGATTTGAAGGTTTCATCAAGATCTGCAGCCTGTCTGAATGTCAGAAGAGGGACAAGTCTTGATGATTTCTTTGCATCATCGCCGCCCGGCATGAGACCGTAGTTATAAGATTTAAAATCAACAGACTGATCCTCACCGAGAAGAACAGCCACGGACACGCCGAAATAAGCTGCAAGCTTGTTTAGCATATCAAAGGATGGCTCAGTTTCATTTTTTTCATATTTATTGATGCTGCCGTAGGAACATCCTATTTCTTCCGCCATGGTCCTGAGACTTACTCTGCGCCACATACGGAAATTTTTCAGGTTTTCCACAAAACGTTCTTTATCTATTGCCATAATTCTGCACCGGAAAAATTAAATCAGAGTTAAAAAAAAATAAATTTTTTAAATATGAAAAAATGTTAACATTTGTTAAACATATTTTCAATCTTCAGGACTATGGAGACTAAGATGTTAAAATACTGTTTCACAGCTTTTCCATACACATCCTGTAATCCGCCGCACAGCCCCGGAACTGATAAAAGCAGACACAGTTCACAGTCTAAAATAAAAAATGATAAGTCGATCAGAATTGTCAGTTTAAAACATTTCAGACTGAAGAAACTGATGCTAGTATACTCCGTGTCATCACAATTTTTGTGCTGTTCATAGTTTTACTCCTTTTTTTACAATACTCATTCTGAGTACCTCTCGGGTCCGTTATACGGACCTTTTTTTTCGATTAACAGACCTGAAATCAATCCTGGGACAAAAGACAGAATACCTTTTAACAGGACATTGCTGACAGGCCGGCAGTCATCATGCCACGCGGCATATGCTTCAATTTTTTTATCAAAAGAATGACCGGGATAATGAAATAATGCACACAAACATTTACAATCATGTATGAAATCAACAGAGGATATCCGATGAAAAGAACATTCAAAACGCTATGCATGCTCATTGCAGTTTTCAGTCTTCCTGCAGAGGCTCTGACAGAAAAAGATTTTCTTGGGGACTGGACAGATCCGGATGATAATTTTATATCCATAGAGACAAAAGACGACGGAGGCCTTTCCATCGCAGTAAGCGAACCGGTGAAGGGAACAGATGATTTTAACGCATGTGAGTGCTCCGGCAGATATGATCCGGACAGACTCCGCCTCTATCCTGCGCCGAAAAGCAGCTGCAGCGTTTTCAGATTCAAAATCGGGGAGGATCTCACCGAAAAAGAATCATATGAAAAGGATAATAATTTCTACCTCATTATCAATGATTCCATGAAACTTGAAAAAATTGAGCAGGACTGCAAAAAAGGGACGGCCTGCAGATCGGTTTTCACAAAAGATGATGAGTAAGCGCCGACAGTCGGACTGCTGAAAAAAAAGAAACAGCCGAATCCTACCGGAGAATGTCTGTTTCTCCACAAAAGAAACAGTGCAGGAAAGTCCCCTGCACTGCAAAGATATTTAAACCCGGTTCAGTCTACAGTCCGCCTGCTAGTTTCATCATAACTGAAGCACTGTCACCGAGATTTTTCAATGACGAAATGTCAGCCGAAACAACCCCGTTAATCACACCCGGCGCGTAAAAGAGTCCGAGACCCGCGGCGATGCCCATGGCAAAAGCCATAATGCTCTGTCTTGCCACACCGGCGATAATACCGACCAGCATCATGGAGAGCGCAATAATTTTTCCGAGTGTTCCCTGGGCCCAGCCAAGAAGCGTATTCCAAACGTCGTCAAACTCCGAGCCCTGATCCCCGGCAAAGGCCGAATCGGAAATCAATAGTGCCAGCAGAACGGCAATAACCGATCCGTTTTTTCTTAAAAAGCCGAACAAATCAGCGGATAAAGAGGAACTTAAGAAAAATTTTTTGATAAGCGGAGGAATGAGGTGATCCCGAAGTGCATAGTTCTGCGAAGCCGTACACCGGGCAGAGCCTGCAAAGCCCCGACAATAAAAAAATAAAGCTGAAAGTCTGCTTTTTATATTCATAAAAATACTCCCTAATAAAAAACTAAATAAAAACAAAAAAATAATCGCCAGTCAAAATTTTATCCGCCGCCCCTCTGATGCTCCTTTTACGATCATCAGGATGACTTCATTTAAGCCGTAAACAGATGCAGAGAAGTAATTAAATCCATGCGGATCCGCAGAAATAAAAAACGGCGGCGACAAAAAATCTGATCATGCATCCGGAGGAGATATACTCACAAAAATGTGAAACTCAGGCTGAAACTGATAGACAGTTCTCATGAAAAAAAATTTTTTACCTGTTTTCAGCAGTCTCTCGAAATCTCAATCTGCTGCCTGTCAGTCAGCTTCCGCAAATTCCCTTATGCTATTTTTCAAGAGGTGCAAAATAACGCTCCTCATGACGTTCAGGTTCTCCCACCACCCAGCGTCGCGGCTCTATTTCAACAAAAACATGAGACGGTGAATTAAGATCCCCGAGATCATCCTCCCATCCCGCAATCCATATTCTCATAACCCCGGCAGGCGTTCTTACAGGTACGGGTTTATCCGGCAGATTGGGAATAATGTACGCCTCGCCCACGATTTTTCTGTTCTCCAAGGTAAACGGATCCGGGATCTCGTCAGCTTCCGCCGCTGAAGCCCGATTTAAAGCAGATGCTCCCAGGCTGCCGGTATCCGAATTTTTCTGCAGGGATCCACGGGCTTTTTCAGCACCTGTGCCGTCTTTTTCTCCTGATTTTTCATCTCTGCCCGCTCCGGCAATTTCTGAAAAATGCTCCATGCTTCCTCCGGTAGCCTCATAGACTTTTCTTACCGAAGTACAGGGCATGCCGTCCTGACCTCCCGGACACTGATATTCGTTTTCACCGATATTAAGAAAACTGCATCCTCCAAGAAGGAAGATCCCGATAAGAAACACTGAGCCCGCACCAGGCTTAATCAGATTATCCGCACACATATAAATCCGCCATAAATCAAATTCCAACCAGCCAGAAACCGCAGTAATCAGCAGTGCCGGGACTTAACATGAAACAGGAAAATACTCTTTTCAAATCTGCAAAAGCCTCCGACAAATTAACGCGAGCCCGGAGATCCCGTAAAAAAGTCAGCGCAGTAAAAAAAGCACTTCATTCCGCCATCTCAAATACAGATTTTCTTCTTAATAAACCCGGGGCGGGTCTTTATAAAGAACCCTGCGCCGGCTTGAATCCTGACTGCATCCTTATTTTCTGACGGCTGAATTCTCCGAAGCGCTGTCATTTCTGTAATTACCAGCCGTCTCCGCAGCCCCCTTCATTTTCGACTGTCCGGGGGATACCGCTTCAAGATATGTCCCCTTTGATACAATCACATCCACGGTTCTTCCTGCTGAAATTTCTATAACCGGATATAACCCTTCGGCAATTTTCAGATAAAAATCCGCTATGCGCCCGAGAGAGCTGCTGATCCCCGAGGCTGCCGCACCCTGAAGAGCCTTTGAACTGTAGAGACTTTCATAACTGACCGAGCCGCTGGTGCTTGTGCTGATGGTAGGAACGGCCTTGACATCAAAGGCGCCGGAAAGGCCGGAGAGAAATCCGGACATAAGTGATTTAGCAATAATCTGCCCCTGCTTGGAAACAAGCCTTCCTCTCACTCCGGCAAAACCGTCGGAACCCACCACATAGGCATCAAGATTACCCTCTATCACCTTTCTGTCAGCAGTAATGCAGGAAATAAGCTCGCCTCTTAAATATGCACGCTCAGAACTCAGGTCACCGTAGCCAGACACAATAAGAAAGCATTCGCGGATATCGCTCCTGTAACGGTTTGGAAGAACAGCCTCCTTTTTAAGCCGTATCAGGGCCGGAAACTGATCCCTGCCGTGCCCCTGACCGGTAGGCGCGTCCATGCCGTTTAAAAAAACTCCCGAGAGAATGGAGCCGGCGGGAAGATAAAGGCCGGACTTCAGACCTTCATTTCCGGGACTGTTTTCATCGGCCGAAGCACTTCTGTCTGAGATCCTCTGTTCATGATTTTCACCGTAGCGCTCCCCGCCCCTGCCGGAGGCTGTATAGACTGTGATCCTCGAACCCGGACGCATGCGTGTGCCTCCGGCTTGACCTGAAGTGCTGACGTGATCCGGATTCTGATCACTGCGTCCTGTTCTGTACATACCGTAACCCGTGCCGTCTGCATTGCTGTCATGAAACAGAAGTCTGTCAATTTCGTCTTTTCCGCCCCCGTCCTTTTTTTCAGGTCCTCCGGACTGAGTGCCGTTTACATGATCCGAAGAGACTCCGTGCCGGGAGGATTCGGCAGGATTCGAAGCTCTTGGTTCTGATGAACGGGAGGCGGATGATAAGGAGGATCCACCGGATCCGCTTTCCGTCGCTTCCGTTTTTCCGCCTTCACTCAGCTGGGAAGTTTCAAAAAAAGAATTTCCTTCGCCTCTGCCCGCGTATCTGCGGCCGTTTTCCGATGAAAGATATTTATACTGATCCTGAAGGCTCTGCAGCTGTCTGCTCATACTGTTAAGCCGCGCATCAAGAGCGGCAGGATCAATTTTAAGACCGCTGCGGTATGCCTGGCGCTCGAGCTGCTCCTGCAGAGCCGAGACCTGGCGGGCTAAATCGTGATTCTCTCTTGCCAGCTTTTTCAGACTGCTTTCCACGGCATCAAGAGAAACATCTCTTGTATTGCGATCAAGAAGCACATTTCTGACCGTGCCGTCATTTTTAACATTGTCTCTGCGCTCCGACATCATAAGCGCGGCCGATGCGACAAGGATCAGACCCCCGAAAAGTCCGGTCAGAGAAAGAGCCTTCTTCACCTTCGGAGGCAGAGAGGATTTTCCTTTTCCCATATCAGCGGCTCCTGAGGAGATTAGGTCTGAACAGTTCCTCCGAACCATTCTCATGGTACATGCGGCGGACAACAAACAATTCCGTTTTTTCGCCCGGAGAGAGATAAATCCGCGGCCATGCAGCCACGGCCGCAACATCATGAGCCGAGCATGAAGTCTCATCAAACTCTATATCATGATCTGAAGTGTTCTGCACCACGCCGATATAGACAGCAAAACTGTAACCCTTCATATACTGCCCCGGTGATTTGAAGCGGAATTCAAGTCCTGACTGGGCGCAGTAGGGAACAGACTGATCAGTTTTGGTTTCATGAAGCTCATAGCCTTCTGGAATTTTGTTAAGCGCAGCCGACTTCAGAATTTTTTTGATGGATGTGATGTAATCGCTGGAATGCTCAAAACGCATGGCTCTGTCGTTTCCCTTGAAATCCGGCTGCGCACCTGAACCCTCGGGAAATCTGAAGGTGACCTCGCGCGGCGGGATCTGCTTTGGAAGCATGGTGACGGAAATTGATTTTTCCGGTCTGCCCTGCTCGGTAACAAACATGGCAACAGGTCTGCTGTCAGATACGGTAATGTAGATTACATTGCCCCTGATGCAGAATTCCTCACAGGAATCAGTGGCACTGAATACCGAAGATGAAACAACCTCAGGATGCGCAAAGGGAGTCACAATGCGGTTAACATATCCAAGAGATATGGGAATGATTTCATTAACACCCCTGCGGACGGTAATGACGGTTTCGCGGTTAAGATCATAGGAGTTTACTTTAGACTGTCCGGCGGACGTGGTTTTATCCGAAACTTCGTTGTTTTTTCTCTCCGGTACCCTGCGGGAATGCCCTGACGAAGACTCTGATGGCTGAACTGTTTCTTTCTTTGCAGTATCAGCCGCATAATCACCTGAAACCCTTGCACTGCCGGAGGATGCCGGTACAGAAAAGGCACGGGAATTTTCCAAAGTTCCGGAGTCTGCGCTACCTGGTAAAACTTTTCCCGAGTCATGATCTGACGCCTGTCCTTCGGTTCCTGACGCCGATGCATCGTTTTCCGAAATATCGGTACCGCGACGGTAAGTATCTGATGATAATGATCCCATAAACGAGGATCCTAAAATTTTCGGATCCTGCAGTCTGACTTCATCGTGATCCGGTTTACCGAGAGAAAGTCTGTTATCTGAAAGTTCTGAAATTCCGGAGGATGAAGCGTTAAGTTTACCGGGAGGCTGCATCCGGTCCGCAGATTCCGGTGACGGTGCTGATTCGCCTGCATGCTCCTTAAGAGAATTTTGCTCTTGTGCAGCAAGTGAATGATTTTCTTCATCAGAAATTCTCTGAGCCGCCTGCTCTTCAATCCTAATCTCTTTCTGCCTGGAGTTATCGTCATGGTATGTATCAGGTACTGCAGCGGAGGAGACACCGCTGTTTTTTTCACCAGACTTTTCTGCTCCGGATCTTTCTTCAAAGGTCCTGTCCTTATCTGTCTGAAACCTTTGCGTGATATTAATGTCTGACGATGAAAATATGCCGGAAGATTCTCCCGGATCAGCCGTTTTTTCAGAATCAGGTGTATAGTTCCTCCGCCTTAAAAGATTTTCATCATGAGACTGACTGGCATCTGCGGAGCCAGCCGCAAGGAGCAGTGCGAGAATATATCTGTTAATCCTGGATTTCATTACTTTCCTGTGTTTCATATAATGAACTTGTGTCACTTTTAATCCTGATAATTCACATAATGCCAGCGGATTTTTTCTGCTGATCCGTATACAAATCATTTTCCCGGTTATGTTCACTTTCATCAGAAAAAATTTTTCATCAAAAAAATTTAAAGCACAGCAGGCGGACGAACCGGAAGATACGGTAAAAAAAATTTTTTCATCTATGCTGCTTGGTTCTCAAATTGATTCTGCCGGTCGAAGTTTGTCCGGCGTTATGCATTCAGCATATCATATGCAGGCTTCATGCTGCGGAATAATGAGCACCTAGTTGCGACCCCGTCTTGTTCTTAGGTATTTCTGCGTATGGGGAGGATCGCTGTAGGTATCCATCCATACCAGCTCGGGGGCATAGTTCGAAAGTCTTATTCTGAATTCATACGTTCTAAGCTCCGTCGTTTCCTTTTCATTGAATGCTTTTGTAAAAAATCTTCCCGATACAAAAATTTTGTCCGTACCTTTTTCATATTCAACGCTTCCCGGCTCAAAACGAAGCACCACTCTGTCCTCCTTTATGCTCAGTGCCTGCTGACTCATAGCCTCCATAAACTCCTTATAGATAGAAGGAGAAATAAGCTGACCGATGCGCTCGCGCACAAAATCAATGTTGCCGGGCGTTACGTTGCCAAGCTCCTGAGCGAAGAAAAGGGCCCATGCCTCCTTGTATGATCGGGATCCGTCATCAGAGCGCACCCATGCCTCGGATGAAAGTGTGTAAGGCGCTATCACAACCACTCTATCCCGAACTATAAATGCACCGACTAAAGCAAGCACGGTAACAGACAGACAGGCTACAGACAGACGGTAAAAAAGTGTTTCGCGCTTCATCCCGTTATAGGATCTGAGGTATTCAGCAATATGCATATCCGGTCCGTAGTAAAGAGCTGCAGAAAGTCCTGCCGTAAGAAATAATTCGGAAATAATTTTTGTTCATATTCAGAAATATTCCCTGATGAATGAGTTCGGAAAGCATTTTCCGCGAAGTCCTATACCGAATCTGGTGTAGGCCCAGTGAACGATAAAGCCGTTTGGATGATTGTCCCTGAAGCGCCTGTAGAAGTAATTGCAGCACAGGCCGATGATAGTGAAAAGAACAACATTGTCGGAAATAACTCCTATCATAAGTCCCAGCATCGGCGGAGCGAGCTCGTCGGCCTGCCAGAGCAGAAAATGCGGAGGATCGTCAATGTAGCGGGATATGTATACAGGTTTCATGTTAACTCCTAAAATTTGTGCGTATTTAAGCACAAATTCAGGAAAACTCGTGTTCAGGGAAACTCCCTTAAGGGAAAGAATAACAAAATGAGATATGCAAAAAAAAGAAAGGTCCCTTCAACCGCAAGGCATTCCGGGATATCAAGTATGAAGAAGAGGCTCAGATAAACAGAAACAAGAGTCCGGATTGTCAGAGGCATATGTTTTTAACGATACATAAGCGACAGGAAAACGGACTGCATTAAGCCGCCTATGCCGCTTGTGCCGGCATACCTGCAGGAACGTACATCATGTCGGATGCCGGCGACATTGTGCCGGCAATTACAGAACATAAGTGAAATTATCAGATCTGCTGATATTGCGCCGGCAATAACGGTTTTCTGGAAACATGCCGGATCACCGAACTCCCGCCATGAAGTTATTTTCTTCCATAAACCGTCACATCCATGTATTTATTCAGATGGTCCAGATCTATGTTGCATCCGGTTTTAAAACGGATGGTAAACGGCTTTACCGGATCATCTCTGAATTTTTCCAGATAAAAGGCTGATGTCGACAGCTGGAAATCTTCAGAATATCCTCCATCGCTGTCCTCTGTCGTACCGTTTAATATATTCCAATACCCCCAGTTGGCATAAAGCGGTTTAACAAGCGATAACGTATCTGCCGGAGAAATCATTTCTATCTGCAGCACCGCATTGGCATAGGTTACACCCTCCCTCTGATCCTTCGCTTCAGCTGAAGCAAGTTTCCTGCATTTGCTGAATACCTGATTGCCTGCGTCATAAGCAAAGCCGTAAAAGTTAAAAGAAACAGCATCAATTGTAAGAGGCTCTTCAGCAAGGGTTTCTTCAGGATTATCCTTGTTTCTGAAACCGCTAAAGGTACAGACGATGTTGTTTTCACCGATCCGATCCTCCGTTCCAGGTACAACTTCGTCATAACGGCACGGGGACTCATTAGATGAGGTATATGCTTCAGCAGGCTGTGCCATCGCAACGCACAACGGATCGTCACTGCATCTTGCCGCAGCATCCACCATGGCCGCGGCATCCGCCACACCGAAGCCATAAAAACTGGAAAATCTCATACCGGCCGCATTATCCTGCCAGCCATAGTCATATACCATCGGTTTGTTGTAGATCAAATCATTTTCAGACTGATTTATTTCAAGACTGAGAGTTCCCATGGTCCTGTCGTTTCTGGCTGTTTTAGCCAGCAGATAGCGAAGCTGGGACACAGTCATATCCGGTTTTACCTGATATGCCAGAGCAGAAATTCCGGAGATCATAGGTGTAGCCGCAGATGTTCCAGTCATGGTCTGGGTATAATACTGCTTATCCTCGCTGTCCATCCATGGTGCCCCGACCTCTTTATCATATCCGGTTTCATCCCATCCATAGGATGACATGGTAGTGACAATACCGGCACTGGTGCCGGATAGATCAGCACCGGCTCTGTAGCCCATGCTACCTCCGGTGGCGCTGATCCATATATTGGAACCGGTTGAACTGTATGACGCACGAACACCAAGAGAATCAAGGGATCCGACATTTATTACGTAAGGATGCCTTGATCTCTCATCGGTCTGTTTAAATTCACAGTTGGTATTCAAAAAACGGCAGGTGTTCACATAAAACTCCTTCATCGTCCCGGCTTCACCCCCCTTGTCCATGAACTCGTTACCCATGGAATGAATAAAGGCGACATCCTGCTCGTAAAGTTCATCAAACAGTTCATAGGTTGAAGGATCATTCTCAGGAACAAAATCAACCCCCATAGAATTGGAAATTAAACTGAATCCCCCGGTTTTAATCACGTATGAGAGAAAAGTTGATGTTTTCTCCGTCTTAACCGGCTCTGGCATTACAGCCGACAAAGCTATTACATTCGCGTTATAGGCAATGCCGCGTCCGCCCTTTTCATCACCCCCGGTGGCAGCGATAATTCCTGCTACCATCGTTCCATGAGTGAAAACCAGCGGTAATGATTTTGTCATCTCCAGCGAAATGCCGGTGTTGACATAAGCCTCGGCTCCCGGGATCTGCATTGCCGGTATATAAATACGATCCCTGAGATCCTCGTGGTTTATATCTACCGGAGTGTCGAATACGACTACATTCACTCCCTCGCCGCTGATCAGCTTCCCGTTATGCACTGTTCTCCAGGCAGGAATTACATTCATATCAATCCTTTTCAGCGGCAGATTGACCATGCCGTACGGGTTCTGTCCAATATTGTAGATATGCCACTGATCCGCAAGATACGGATCGGTCGGTCTGATTTCTATTCTGTAGATGTATTCGTTTCCCTGGACGCCTGCTACTGTAAACTGCTCTTTTAAGGTTCTCAATCTTTCGTAATCAATGTCGTAGCCGGAAAAATATTGTAGCGGCACGGTGTAGAACCACTCAAACTCCCCTGCCTCCTCTCCGGTGACAGGATTGATTTTGGACAGGGTTCCGATCTGCGCTCTGATATCTGCAGCATTATTCAGGGTTACCAGATACGGCTGACCGGATATATAATCACCACCTGCAATTCTCAGTTCCCCTGGCTGATCAGAATCCGGCTGCGGATCCTGATCATGATTGAATTTAGCTTCTGCATGACATCCTGTAAGCGCGGCGGCAGTGGAAAACGTCAATGCAGCCACAATCAGTGCCAGGCGGGACTGTTTAAAGTTCTGACATTTGTTTTTCAAATCGTTGTTCTTCATCTCTAACTCTCCCGCCTGCTATTTCAATACCAGTCTGCTTCCGAAAAACAGTGACGGAGAAACTTTTTCAACTCCGTCTATGCTCTTCAGTTCTTCCATGTAAAGCTTCCAGTTTTCATAATCGTTCACAATAATCTCATATCTTCTCTTTCCTAACCGCTCTGCATGGAAATAATCAGGCAGCGTGCAGGATGTCTTTTTTGAACATGTAACGATTATCCGGTTTTCTATGACATACCCGTTTCCGTTCGCTTTTTTTACAAAAGCGATATGCTCCGGTGTCCTGTTTCCTGATACTACCTTGAACATTCCTACCGTTCCAAGATATTCAGAACCATCTATGCCACTTGAAAGTGAACCCTGCATTCCGTCATCAGAGCCGACAGCTATGAGAGCAAAGTTGTCGGTTATTATCAGACTCTGTGCATCTGCACCGGTTTCAGCCACTGCAGAGGATGCAAGGAAAAATGACAGAACAGTAAATATAGATTTAAGTTTTGACCGCACCATATTATGGAAAATTTCAGGCATAAAACCTCCAATAAAAATCAGAAATCGAAATGTGAACGGCGGGAAACTGACTCAGAGTGATATGCAACAACCGACCATTCTGTGATATCAAAAAGTTTAACTGCGGCTCCGGCAGGCAGCAACAGAACACGGCAAAAACATGAGAAAAATTAGAAGCGTGTCGGAAGTCGAGGAATAAGGAATCTCTGTAGACAGTTACCGATTGCCCTGCTTCTATATATGTTAGAGATTTGCATATTGAAAGGCATATCTCTGTACAAGCTGAAATCAGGTAAAATTACCCCGTTAAACTTTTTAAATAAATCAAGGTAATCATTAGGTGACCCCCAAACACATTCGAACAGGTAGTCATCTTCATAAAAATGAATCCACTGATCAAAAATCTGCGGGTGGCTCATCAAAAAGGAGCTTATCACCACAAACCGCATGGAAGGAAACCGGAAGGAGATCTTTTACCGGCTGACCTCCTCCGGCGATCATATCTATCAGGCCATGGCGCGGCAGATCCGAGATGCCGAGGGGCAATGCCGGGAGCTTATCGAAAGCTACAGCGCGGAAGAGCAGGTTCTTCTGGCGAACTTTCTCACAAAAATCGAAGAAATCATCCCGTAATCCGCCTGAAATCAGATCCTTGCCAGCTCCGCTGATAATGCCGAAATGTCAGATGTCTGAGATGCGGGCCAGGGGCCGGAATATTCTCCGCCCTGCTCTGTCTCAGTCTGAACACTCCGCCCT
>JAEEGK010008211.1_pt1 | contig 24697 bp, 19 predicted proteins | sample 8958771 | NCBI WGS metagenome assembly JAEEGK01 (sample SAMN16246547, study PRJNA631951) | gut metagenome | biome: gut microbiome; feature: rumen; material: SC-attached | host: Bos | place: Iran: Karaj | collected 2018-10
CTTCACCCGGCTTCCCCAGCTTCCCGGCCGCAGGGTCCGCAGCAGGTCCGCGTTTTCCTCCCGCATGATCAGGGAAACGGTTTCCGGATCCGGGGATCCTGTGGGCTGGACATTATATCCGCTCTCCTGCAGGGCTTGCTGCGCCAGCATTATCGCCGCGGAAGTCTTCTTCCCGACAATCCCGTCCGCAGCCCCGATCTCGTATCCCAGGGAGATCAGCCGCTCCTGCAGGGCTTTCATGGTTGTTCCTTCAGCCAGGGAAGGCAGAACAGAACCAAGCATGCACACAGCCAGTGCCGCGCACAGTATCCTCCGGATCCGCATCATGTTCCTGCCTCCTGTCCTGCCGTTGGCGTTCATCTGCCTATATAACGATATAACCGCCCGTCTTCTTTCACAGAAACTATTTCATACCCTGCAGATTATATTCTGACAGTATAATGCCGGTTTCAGGTATTCTGATAAATCCGGTATGGGGATACCGTTTTGCGAAAGATTCTATATGTACTGTTTTTTGCATCTTGACTATAGAAACTGCTTAACCTACAATATTTACAGGCTTTGGGGATGGTACCCATTGAAAAAAGTATTGTGGCGGATGGACTCTGCGCCTCTCCAAAAAAGGATGGGATTTCCAAAATCTTAAATCAGTCGAGAGTTTTTGAAGATCCCATTTGCTGACTGTAACAGAATAATCAATCCCAAAAGTGGAGGAAGCAACGAATGAAAAAAATGATCGTGATGCTTGCGCTGATCATGGCAACACTCTGTACAGTGACTTGTTTTGCTGAAAGTGGTATTGATCCGGGAACCATAGCTGTCGGAGAAACTGTCGTCTTCGGAAATTATGAGCAAGACAATAATCGGGGTAACGGCAAAGAGCCGATTGAATGGATTGTGCTGGATATACAGGACGGGAAAGCCTTGCTCCTGAGCAAATTTGGTTTGCTTGCGGCAGGATATCATGATTCCTGGGACGACTGTACCTGGGAAACCTGCTCCCTGCGAGCCTGGCTCAATGACAAATTCCTGGACTATGCATTCAGTGCGGAAGAACAATCCGCAATCCTGACCACAACAATTGACAACAGTGATTCCCAGGGATATGACTGGACATTGGTCGGAGAAGAAAAGATCACCGGCGGGAATAATACGCAGGACAAGATTTTCCTGCTGAGCTATGCAGAGGCCAACCGATATCTGGATGTTACAATCGAAAGCGAAAACAACATCAAGTCCCGCGTCGCCCCGACAGCTTTTGCCATCAGTATGGGAGCGTCGCCCTTCAGGGACTTCCAGACCTCTGACGGCAGCGCGGCAGGATGGTGGTGGCTCCGGTCACCCGGAGGCTGCCTGAACAGTGGTGCAGGAGTGTCCCCGGCAGGCTCTCTCAGCTATGGGCGCGCCTTCCACAGAGACTGCATTGTCCGCCCCGCTTTCTGGCTTGACCTGAATTCAGATGCTCTCTGATCCGGACAAGAATAGCGCTGCATCTATTGAGGATGCAGCGTTTTATTATCCTACGCGTTTCGGTACTAAGCTGATAAGGGTCAAAATAAGGGTCAAAGCTGGTTTTTGGGCATCAAAAAACCCCAGGAACGTTGATTTTTCTGAGGCTTTATAAGCGGAGAAGCCGGGATTTGAATTAGAAAATTGGGTTATCCGCTATTACCCATCATGACCCAAAGTGCTTATAAATCAATTACTTTGGGTTTTTACTGTTACCCGTTGTTATCCGTTGTGAACCGCCTGTTCCGGTACAGTTCCGGTACGGTTTCGGTACGAAAAACGCATACATAATTATGTGCTTTTGGGAGTCTCATCGCTGATCATGGCAAAGAATCTTACAGAATCGATAATCTGTATTTTGCCTCCGTTGTTTATCAGTTCATTGGCGGCTTTCTGTTTCCCGGAAACATAATTCGAACCATAATCTTCATATGTTCCCAAAATAAGGTAGTCGGTTTTCCCTGATACCGCTCCCGTCATACGACCGTCATGTTGTTTTATTATTCTCTCAATATCTGCTCTTTCATACCCGGGGATCTCTCCGGTAATACAAAAACGCAAACCCGTGAATTTATGATCTATTACTTCCACATCTTCACGGCAACGAGAAGAGGCGTCATATGAGAATCTCGTTGTTATGGTCGAATGAGGGTCATATGTATTCGAAAGAGTATTTTCAGCAGAAGTATGAGAGCGAATAAACATTTCAGCGAAATCGCTAAAATGAAATGCATCTCTTATTTTCTGCAAAAGATAATATAATGCTTTGACAGCCTCGAGAGCATTATGAGCATCGTACTCATAATTGATTAAACTGCATAGATCTTTAAGTTTGTACGATCCGGAGCGGAAAAGATTACGGAACATTTCAAGAGTGTCAAAGTAATCAATACCCGGATCTTCTTGTTTGGCATTATATAATGCCTGTTCTGTTTCAAACAGATCGAAAGACGCGTTATGAGCAACAACAAGGCAAGATGACATAAGAGGCTGTAAAGTAGATTCCCAATATTCGGCAAAGGATGGAGCAAATTCGACATCAGAAAATGTTATACCATGTATCGCAACATTTTGAGATAAAAAAGGACAATGCGGATTGATTAATGAATAGCCGGAATCCTTTATCTGATCGTTTTCAAGAAGTAACCAACCGACAGAACAGATCGACCCGGAGTTGAATACATTGGCTGTTTCAACATCATATATCAGAATCCTCATCATTGATTCTCCCTATAAAAATTCCGTCCAGCTTCAAGATTTGTCCGATAAAAACAACCATTGTAAAAGCGATCTTTCTCGTGAATACATTGACCAACGGCAGAGCAGCGTTTAAAATCGTTGCAACAAGCAAACGTATCCGTAATCACTCCGCGAAAAGTGTCTATCTTTAGTTGCTTCATTTCATTCAGAAAACCCGTGAGTTCATTGGGAAGAATAGGGACGAGCTTAACTTTCGATATTAAAACAGTATCTCCATCTTCATCTTTCCCCAGCTCTTTTACGATGGTTACTTTTTTCAGCTTTGAACCATTCCCAGAATCCGGAGAAAATTCAAATACTTTCTTCCCGTAAAAGAAATAACTGCGACCGTTTTTCAATTCTCTCCATGTGAAAACGTCATCGTCAGTTTCGCCCTCATAAATATATTCATTATAAAGGCTCTGTATATCTGCGTATGATTTTGGGAACGATATCATTTCTGAAAACATACTTATTTGTTCCAAAGTATAGTTCCCTCCCAACAGTTTTTTATTCATTCTATCATCCTGTATTTTGCTTGTAAAGTTTTCGATCTTTATCCGTTTATGGAACAAGAAAAAGAAAACCGCCTCTTGTGCTTCAGAGACGGAAAACAAGTTGCTTTATGCTTTTTTTGACGGTTTTCTCGTTGTCGCGCCTGTCTGACCGCCCATCAGATAAACAATATCAGATTCCATGATTTGAGGCACTCATTCGCCACTATAAGCCTTGAGAACGGGGAAGATATTAAAACTGTATCCGAGAATCTCGGTCATGCAACAGTAGCGTTTACGATGGATATATACGCTCATGTAACAGAGACGATGAAAAAGAGAAGCGGGATCGGATGCAAGAGTATATCAACAGTTTGCAAGGGGTACGAAAAGAAGGGTAAAAAGGCTCATTCCGGTACAGTTCCGATACAAACCGGGTAGAAAATGAAAAAGACCGTTGATTTTCAACGGTCTCACAAGCGGAGAAGCCGGGATTTGAATTAGGACTTATTGTGACAATCTGTGTATATTTGTTCAATCTGGTTACCAATCTGTTGCTATTTGTTCAAGATGCGCCAAATAGTTCAATCTGGTAAGGGTACATAGTAAGGGCACACGGCGTCGACGGAACACCAGGAAATGGAAAGAATATATGCTCTGCTTACAGTTGGTTTTCTTTAACGATTGCCCTTTTTCATTGTGACATGGAAAAAATGCGGCTATCCGCAAAAATTTCAGATACACATCTTGATGCATAGACGTCCCCTGTGATATACTTCGTGGTGAAAAAAATGCGGCTATCCGCAAAAATTTCAGGAGAAATGAAATGAAATATGAAAGAAAACAATATGTTGATCAACTGATCCACAAGAAGGATAATGGCCGGGTAAAAGTGATCACCGGCCTGCGCCGAAGTGGTAAATCATATCTTCTTTTTACCCTTTTCCGGGAATATCTCCTGAAAAACGGCGCAGGTGAAGACCAGATTATCGGATTGGCGCTCGATGAATTCGATAACGCGAAATACCGCAATCCTTTTGAACTGAACACCTATATAAAGGAGCGAATCAGGGACAGGGAAAAAAGATATTATGTATTCATCGATGAAATCCAGTTCGTACATGAAGTATCAAATCCTTATGCAGACAACCTCAATGAAAAGCTGACGTTTGTCGACGTTGTATTAGGGCTGATGAAGATTCCAAATGCCGATATTTATGTTACAGGGAGCAATTCCAAAATGCTTTCCTCGGATGTGCTGACGCAATTCAGAGATCGGGGAGATGACATAAGGGTTTATCCTCTTTCTTTCGCTGAAGTATACGAGCATTATCAGGGGGATAATAGAAACGCATGGCGCGATTATTATACCTACGGCGGTATGCCACTGGTCTGGACAATGGAAACCCACGAGGAGAGAAGCCGTTACCTGCGTGATTTATTTGACAGGACTTACATCAGGGATGTACTGGAACGGCATAAGGTCAGCAATGATACCGGAATACTCGAAATCCTGTTAAATGTGCTGGCTTCAGCTATTGGATCCCTGACGAATTCGAGCAGACTGTCGAACACCTTTGAGAGTGAACGCCATATCCGGATCGCGCCGGAAACGATCGATACCTATATCGGCTATTTCATGGAAGCATATCTCCTCAGAAAAGCAGAGCGATACGACGTCAAAGGAAAGAAGTACATTCAAACCCCGATGAAGTATTATTATTCCGATCCCGGACTCAGAAACGCACGTCTTGGATTCCGCCAGCTCGAAGAGACTCATTTGATGGAAAATGTCCTGTACAACGATCTTGTGAGGAGAGGCTTTGATGTGGATGTTGGCGTAGTTGAATATAACACAAAAGACAAATCAGGGAAAAAAATACGCAAGCAGCTTGAAGTCGATTTTGTTGTCAACAGAGGAGACGAACGGTATTACATCCAATCTGCCCTGTCTGTACATGAACCGGAGAAGAAAGCTCAGGAAACCGCTTCACTGCTCAGAATACCTGACTCTTTCAGGAAGATAGTGGTTGTTAAGGACTATATTCAGCCCTGGCAGGATGAAGATGGCATACAATACATTGGTATTGAAGACTTTTTATTGAATGAAAACTATATTTCCAGGTGACAGGAGCATCGTATGAGAACAGTTTCTTTCAGTATCGCCAATTACTGTGTGCCATGTCACGCGCATTGCCGATATTGCCTTCTCTCTTCCTGCGGCCAGGTTTCAGGTGTGGATTACCGGCGAAGCGAAGAACTCGCCCATCGTGTGCTAACGGAACTTGCTGAAAAAAGGCCGGATATTTCAGGCAGTTTTTATATCGGATACTGTATGGACACCACGGATCTTTGGGATTATATTAACTTCTCCAGAGAGCATCATTCCCTAGGCGCAAGCTTTCTCCAGATGAACGGATTCGGATTCCGTGAAGCGACGGAGCTTCTGTCAATAATGCAAAGAATTCGTGAGGCAGGAGTACGGCTGATTGACCTGACATTTTACGGGACCGAAGAATATCACGATCGCTTTGCAGGAAGAGAAGGCGATTTCAGATTTGTTCTGCAGATGGTATCAGCCGCAATTCAGTCGGATCTTCCTGTAAACATCAGTATTCCATTGCTGCGAAGCAATTTGGAGCAAATGGATAATCTTCGCAGCCTTCTTTCGGGTTTTCCTGTTGCAAGCTACAGCTATTTCCTTCCGCATAGTAAAGGACGGGGAAAAACGCTTCAGGATCAACGGATTACAAGACAGGAGTTTGAGAAACTGCCCCGGGAAATACGGGATGCTTTCTGGAAGATTCCCCATCAGACGGAAGCGGAATGGATCACAGCAGGGAAATGGGAGCAACCGGGAAAGAGAAATCTGACGCTTGTCCTGACGAAGGAAAGCATACAGACGTTTGAGGTAATGAAGGCAGAAGATATCATTTCATTTCTGGAAACCATGGATGATCGTTATCTTTCACAGTTGTCGACCACACCGGAACTGGCAGAGAAATATGGAGATCCGGACAATGACCAGCTCTTCAGATACCGCGATCTGCTTCTTAAATGGCAGCAGCAGTTCATTGCTGATACAGGAAACACAATTTTCGATATGCATGATGAAACACATCATTTCAGCATTCATTTCTGAACACTCCAATTTTCTATCCAGATAGGAATCTTGTCGAACCAGCGGAGAAATGCAGGGAGGATACATACATGGAATGCAAAGCAGTCATTTTTGATCTGTTTGAGACCCTGATAACGGAATGGGGACATAAAAAGTATACCAAAAAAGAAATGTGTGCGGATCTGGGAATTGACAGATCTCATTTTGACTTTTTCTGGGAAGAGAAAGAACAGGAACGGTATCTGGGAACGATTAACTTTGAAAACTCCATTATATATGCCTGCGAAAAATGTGGAGCAAGCGTCGATCCAATTACGCTGTCCGACATTACAGATAAAAGAATTAAAACCAAATCTGCATGTTTTGATCATATACATCCCGATGTGTTTCAGTTATTAAAGACGATCAGGGCGTCAGGGAAAAAAACAGCTGTTGTCAGTAATTGCTCTGCAGAAGAAGTAAATGGAATAGAGAACGCAGAAATAAGCCAGTACATTGACGAAATGGTACTGTCTTATAAAGTGCAAATGAAAAAACCGGATTCCTGTATTTATCGGGAAGCGGCAAAACGGCTGTGTGTCGATCCGGAAGAATGCATATTTGTAGGCGATGGCGGCAGTAACGAGCTCACAGGTGCTCGCGAAGCCGGGATGAAGGCAATTCAGGCAAAATGGTATACAAATCAGTTTCCCCGGAAACGTGACAGCATTGACGGATTCGCCGTTGCCGAGGAGCCGTTGGATGTTATGAAATACATATAACAATTCAGAAAACCCTGTGAGCGAAAACTCACAGGGCGATTTTATCTGGCGGAGAAGCCGGGATTTGAACCAGTGCTGTGAGTATCAATCTGCGCTTATTTGTTCAAAATGGTTACTAATCTGTGCTTATTTGTGCAAAATGAGCAAATAAGTTCAATTTGGTAAGGGTACAAGTAAGGGTACAGCCCATGGTAAGTATTGAAAACGATTATTTATATTTCTGCTTACGAACTTTCCTCCGGCATATGAACCGGAGGAAGTCTTTTTACAATGCTATTTTTGCTTCACCTTTTCGAGCTGCATCTGGAGAACTTCTTCATTTGAGCCGTTTCTAACATCAATTAGCGAGTGGGTTGCATATCGATAGAGCATATAATTAATTCCGGGAATATCATGAATACCTTTGTCCAAACAAAACTTTACAACCAGATCATCAGCATTGTTTGGTGAAAATGCCATTCCGGCTAATTTCAGAAGATCTTCGGCCGCCTCCAGATTTAATCCCAATCCAAAACAACAACGGAATGCTGTTATTCGTGATGGCTGATAACAATAATCTGAAGCCATCTTATGATAGGTCCTTTTGGCGATATTTGCAGCCTTGCAAAAGTCAGATGCTTCTGCAAATCGTTCTCCAACCAACTGAACCACTTCAGAACTGAACGATTTGTGTTCCGAGTTCTTTTTTTCCCAGGCATGATATGTTTTTTCCATGGCAGGTGAATCGTACATTGCCATGTTTTTCTTTGCTTCTTGTGAAAAAGCCTTCACATCCTCTATCAAAGGTGCTTCATTCAGTGGCAGCGAAGGGAGACTATACTTAATGGATTCTGAAGGTGTAATGCAATATTGGACAAGGGGTTCATAGTGGTCAGCAACATATAACAGCATCTCTGGAACAAGATGCTGGATCTCCTTACCACGTGTTCATAAGTTATCGTGGATGGTTCTATCATGACTCAGTTACGATTGTTCCCGCAGACCAGCCTTGCTATGCTTTCCAATGCTGAAGCCTGAAACCTGGACTTCGGCATTGCTGCTTTTCTTTACTCCACGACCGCGACGACAAACGGATCACTGTACGAACAGTCCCCGACGGAGAAGGAAACAATGCGCCCTTTTTTCCGGAAAACCGGTTCGCAGTACTCCGGCCGGCCGGCCAGGCGGTACAATTCCGTGTCCGACTTCTGCGCAAACACTATGTATCCGAAATGGGCGTCCAGGATCATTTTCCCGCCGGCCGCGCGGGACGGCGAAACCGTGAAAAGCAGTTCCTTTGTCCGCGCGTCCCGCACGCTGCCGTCTTCAAAGGCCGCGATCACCTGCTCGCATTCCGAGCCGGTCGGGGCGATATCCATTACGCCGGCCAGCCCGCTGAGCTCCATATGCGCCCTTTCCGCGTTCGCGCCTGCGCACAGTACCTTTCCGTCCTTTGTGACGCCGAACACGGAGCCCTGGGTGCCCGTTACGATCCGGGAAACGTTCCGCCACGACTCCACCGTCCGGCAGGAACGGAGGGAATCTTCGCCCAGCGGCGCGCAATGCACGTTTCCGCTGGTGTCCAGCGCGAAGAACGCGTCTGACGCGGCGACCTGGACAATCCCCTTCCAGCCGCGCACGGTTTCGTTGACCCGGTCAAAGGGAACCGACCCGCTGAAATTCCGCGGGTCGGTCAGGTACCGGACGGGCCGTTTGGCGATCAGGCAGGTCCCGGAGCTCACCAGCCCGATGGAAGGCCCCACGGCCCATCTGCTCAGGGAGACCTGCCGGATACGCGTCCAGTATTCCGTGCGGGCCGCCATCATCGGGTCGGTGATTTTCTGCAGAACTCTCCCGTCCTACGTCAGCGCCATGACGCATTCGGTGCCGGTAAAAACCGCCCGGAACGATTCCTTTTTCCAGTCCCGCATATCGAAACAGATATTCCCGGTCCAGACCAGCCTGCCCATAGCAGTCACTCCGTTTTTTTGCTTTCCTTATCTCCGGGTATGGTTTTCGCGGTGCCGGGAGGGCGGGACGGAGAAATAGGATTCAAAGACCTGGTTGAAATAATGCCGGTTGGTATATCCCAGCCTTTCCACAATCTCGGTAATGGACAGGTCCGTCTTCAGGAGGAGCCGCTCCGCTTCCTTCATGGAAAAGAACTGCCCGTATTTCACCAGCGATTTGCCGGTGAAGGTTTTGCAGACTTTGTTCAGGTATCCCGAACTGTAGTGCAGGTCATCCTCCAGCCCCTTCCGGCTGAAACGGCCGCAGTTCTCGATCAGGTAATCCGTCAGCGTGTTGAACGCCTGCTCCGGGGTTTTGATACCGGAACTGTAGTATTCCTTCTGGTACAGGTTTTCGTCGTCCAGTATGTACAGCAGCCGGAGGACCAGCCCGTCGCACAGGTCGGAGAACCCGGGTTTCCGTTCCGACATCTCCCGGAGGAGCTGATCCAGCAGGCTCCGGACGGTTTCGCACGGGGACGCCGGCGAATCAACCGGCGAAAAAGTCAGCAGCATCCGGCCGGAGGAAGGGACGGACTCCGCGGGAAGGAAAAATTGGTTCATTTCGTCGGAAAAAGGATACGCGGAACAGCGGGACTGGTCCCGCCGGATGATGCGGGACAGCGCGTCCTCGGGAAGCTCCAGGTACAGGATGGTGAAATCGTCCACAAATTCTTCGTTATGCGAAATATTCCGGTTCAGGATGAATCCCTGTCCCGCGCGGTGGGTCAGGTGGTGCCCGTCGACATTCTGGTATACGATGCCTTCCAGCACCAGGCCGATTTCCGAAAAATTGTGCTTATGGAGGGGCGCCTGGGAGAAAAAACTGAAATTTGTGCTGGGAACGGAGAAAAAATCATGCTTTTCCTTTGTATAGGACGCAAAGGTAAAGACATTGTTCTGCATGGATTCCAGGATCATCCCGTATTCCCCGGTGACGTCAAAGATCAGGGGGGAACCGTCGTTCACCGAATCTCCGGAAAAGACCCTGATCATGGAGCCGCTGGAATTGGCCAGCTGCAGGGCGTCCTGCCTCGGGTCACGGCCGGCCGGGGGAAGGGCGTTTTTTTCTGTTCGGTCTGCCACGGCGCGCCTCCTGAAGTTCATTTAGGATACATATACGCTTCCGGAATGTTCAGACAGGTCATTGTGCAAAAACGGGCGGTAACTTACCATAAATTACAGGAAAAGCATGTTTTCGATACATCAATTCTATCAGACGGAGCTGGACTTGTAAAGATTTCCGCGAGCGAGGAGGATGTACAAGGTGGACAATGAGATCATTTTGTCGGCGCGCAGGGTGTGCAAAGCCTTTGGCCCCACCCGGGCCCTGGTGGACGTGGATGTGGAAGTCCGGAAAGGGGAGATCCGCGGCCTCATCGGAGAAAACGGCTCCGGGAAATCCACGTTTTCCTCCATCGTGGCCGGCGCGCTCGGGATGGACAGCGGCGAGCTGTTCCTGCGCGGGGAAAAATACTCCCCGAAAAGTATGGTGGACGCCCAGAACCACGGCGTGGCCATGATCGTCCAGGAAGCGGCCACGCTGCCGGGGCTGGACGTGGCCTCCAATATTTTTACCGGGCGGCTGGAGCAGTTTACCAAAGCGGGGTTCCTGAACTGGAGGGAGATTTACGCGAAAGCGGATAAGATCCTGGCCGACATCGGCGCGCCCGAGATCAAAGGGCGGATGAACATCGAGCAGCTGAACTTTGAGGACCGCAAGATTGTGGAAATCGCCCGCGCGATGGTGAACAACCCCGACCTGCTGATCGTCGACGAGACCACCACCGCCCTGGCGACCAAGGGCCGCACGCTGATCTACCGGCTGATCGAGAAGATGCATGAGGAAAACAAAGCCGTCCTCTTCATCAGCCACGACCTGGAGGAGCTGATGGAGGTCTGCAACACCATCACGGTGCTCCGGGACGGCGTGATCATCGACACGCTGGACAAATCCAACATGTCCGTAGACCTGATGCGGTCCCTGATGATCGGCCGCGAGCTGGAAGGGGACTATTACCGGTCGGACTGGGAGGGCCGGATGACGGACGACGTGCTCCTGGAGGCGAAACGGATCACGCTCCGCCCGTATTTCAAAAATATTGATATTACCCTGCACAGGGGAGAGATTCTGGGGCTGGGCGGGCTGTCCAACTGCGGCATGCACGAGATCGGCCGGGTGATCTTCGGCATCGAGAAGACGCTGACCGGCGAGGTGGTGCTCCACAAGGACAGCGGGGACGTCAGGATCGACAGCACGGTCACCGCCGTGGACAACGGAATGGCGTATGTTTCCAAGGACCGGGACAAGGAATCCATCATCCTGAATTCCACCATCCGGAGCAACATCGTCTCCCCGGCGCTGAAGATGCTGTCCAGGACCCTCGGGTTTATTTCCCCCGCGCTGGAGAAGCAGTTCTCGGACAGGCAGATCGGGACGATGAGCATCAAATGCCGGAACGGAAAACAGATGGTCAAGGAGCTTTCCGGCGGCAACAAGCAGAAGGTCGTCTTTGCGAAATGGCTGGGGACGGACAGCGACGTGCTGGTGCTGGACTGCCCGACCCGCGGCATCGACGTCGGCGTGAAAGCCGACATGTACCGCCTGATCAACGAGCTGAAACACCAGGGGAAAGGCATCATCATGATATCCGAGGAGCTCATGGAACTGATGGGCATGAGCGACCGGATGATGATCTTCAGGGACGGGAAGCTGGCGAAGGAATTCGACCGGAGCCCGGACCTGACGGAACAGGACATCATTGAATACATCATCTGAGAAGGAGGGAAGGGGTTATGTCGACGGTTTCCAAAAACAGCGCGGAAAACCTGGAAATCCAGGCGCGGCTTGACAGGAAGGCTGCCAGGAAAAATGTGTTTGATATGGTCATCCCGTACATAGGGCTTGTTTTCTGCCTCGTCTTTTTCTCCATTGTGACGAACGGCCTTTTCCTCAGCTCCAAGAACCTGATGAACATGGTCGAGCAGTGCTTCACGCTGGTGATCATTGCCGTCGGTGCGAGCTTTGTTTACGCGCAGGGCAACATGGACTTCAGTATCGGATCGGCCTGCGGCGTGGCGCAGATGGTCGGGGGCCTCCTGCTGCTGAATCTGAATTTGCCGATTTATATCGTGATCCCGGTGATGATCCTGGTTCCCGTGGCCAGCTGCCTGCTGGTCTCCCTGATCTCCGCCGTGTTCCATGTTCCGGTTTTTATCGGCTCCATGTGCATCCGCTCCCTGCTGGCCGGCCTGCTGACCATCGGCCTCGCCAAGGCGGAGCTGATCATCCCGATCAGCGATTACCCGGCGCTGTCCAACGGCGCGGTAAAAATCATCACGCTGCTGGCGGTCATCGGGATCGGGGTATACTTCTTCCATTTCCACCGCGCCGGCAAATGGGCGAAGCTGATCGGCGGCAACCCGGTGACGGCTGCGCAGGCGGGGATCCGGGTGAAAAAACAGATCTTCCTGGCCTACGCGATCCTCGGCGCGTGCGTGGGTATCACGGCGGTGTTCTCGATGTTCCGCACGGGCACGATCGGCGCGCAGGCAGGCTCCGGCATCGAGTTCTCCATGATGCTGGCCATCGTGCTGGGCGGGTTCCCTATGTCCGGCGGGGAAAAATCCAGGCTGGTTTCCGCCATCGTCGGCGCGGTGACGGCCACCATGCTGACCAACGGCCTCGCCCTCTGGGGCATTGATCCCAACCTGATCGGCGGCATCAAAGGCGTCATCTTCGTCGTGATTATTGCCCTGACCTACGACCGGAGCGCCGGCAAGCTGGTCAGCTGACCGGAGAAAGGAGAACGGTATGAAACAATTAGGCAAAAAGCTGTTCGGCATCCTGAAAACCATGCTGCTTCCGGTTGTGGTTTACCTGTTGTTCGGCCTGCTTTCCGGCGGGCGCACCTTCAACGAGCGCGCCGTGCTGACGGCGCTCCGGACCACCGTGCAGCCCGCCATTATCTGCTATGCCCTCCTGCTGGGCATGAGCACCGGGGTCATGAACTTCTCCGCGGGCGCGGTGGTATGCTGCGGCTCCATTATCGGAATCGGCCTGAGCAACATGCTGGGCTGGGGGCTGCCTGGGTTCTGCTTCCTGGCCATCGCCGTCGCGCTGCTGTGCAACACGCTTTTCGGGCTCCTGTACAACTGGCTGCGCGTGCCCGGCATGGTGCTGAGCCTCGGCCTGCTGCTGTTCTTCGAGGCGCTGCCCCGGATGTTCTTCCCCGGCGGCGGCAAGATGGCCCAGGCGGACACCTTCCTGAGCCGGTCGCCCGCCTGCTTCTGGATCATGGGCGGCACGGCCGCGGTGTTCTATGTGCTGTACAACCTGACGCCCTTCGGGCATAACCTGCGGGCCGTCGGGTCCAACCAGTCCGTGGCGCTGGCCGCGGGGCTGAACCTGGATAAGATCAAGCTCCTCAATTCCGTGGTGGGCGGCCTCTTCCTGGGCATTGCCGCCATCCTGTACATGTCCTCGCAGGGCAGCCTGTTCTGCCCCTCCAGCATGAGCTCCATGATGGTCATGATGGACGCCTTCATGGGCGTTTTCCTGGGCATGCTGCTTTCCCGGTGGTCGGATCCCAGCATCGCGGTGTTCTGCGGCGTGCTGACCATGAAGGTCATGTCCGCCGGCTTCATCGCGGTGGGGCTGCCGCAGAACTGGAAGGACGTCGTCACCGGATTCTTCATGCTGGTGGTCATGGCGGTCTCCGCCAACGCCACCCTGCCGGCGAAAATGAAGGCGGACAGGCAGTTCGCCGAGGAAGCGGAAAAGGAATACAAACGGGCGATTTCAGCGTAAAGCGGCGGAGCTGCAATCAGAAAGGGAGGAATCAAACCCATGAAAAAGGTACTGTTCAACGACAACTGGAGCTTTATGGAAGGATCCGGCAACGGGCTGTTCGCGGCCCTGGCGGGGGGTGCCGCCGCGCCGAAAACGGTCCACCTGCCCCATGACGCCGTGATCGGCACGGAGCAGGTGCAGGATAACAGCCTGGGCGCGGTCGCCTTCTACAAATCCCGGAACGTATGCTACACGAAGAAGTTCACCGCGCCGGAGGAATGGGCCGGGAAATGCGTCGTGATCGAGTTTGAGGGCATCTACCAGAACGCCCAGGTCTATGTGAACAACGCTTACGCGGGGATCGCCCGCTACGGCTACGGCAACCATTTCTTCGATATCCGCCGGTTCCTGAAGGCCGGGGAGGAAAACGAGATCAAGGTGGTCGTGAAGAACGGAACCGGCGCCGCCGGGCGCTGGTATACGGGCGGGGGCATTTACCGGGACGTGAACCTGTATACGGCTTCCCCGCTGCATATCGCCGTCACCGGCACCCGGGCTGCCACGGAGTCCGCGGAGGAGGACCAGGCGGTGGTGAAGCTGGAGACGCCCCTGGTGTACGAAGGCTTCGAAACGGTGACCGGCTTTATCACCAATGAGATCCTGGACGCGGAGGGAAAGGTGGTCGCCGCGGAAACGCAGCCCATGACCTTCTTCGACCATGAGCCCAGGACGCTTTACCAGCGCCTGGTGGTGCCGGATCCCGTCTGCTGGGACACGGAAACGCCGTACCTGTATACGGTCCGGACGACGGTCACGGCGAACGGGGAAACGGCCGACACCTTTGAGGACACCTTCGGCATCCGGACCATGCGGCTGGACGCGAGGAAGGGCCTGCGCATCAACGGGAAGGCCGTCAAGCTGCGCGGCGGCTGCATCCACCATGACAACGGCGTGCTGGGCGCCGCGACCTTCGGGAACTCCGAGGAGCGCCGCGTCCGCATCCTGAAGGAACTCGGCTACAACGCCATCCGGATGTCGCACCATCCGGTCAGCAAGGCGATGCTGCGGGCCTGCGACAGGGTCGGCATGTATATCATGGACGAGTTCTCCGACGTCTGGTGCTCCACCAAGGCCGAATTCGACTACGGCATCAATATGGCCGATGAATATGAGAACGACGTGGCGCAGTGGGTTTACAAGGATTACAACCATCCCTCCGTGATCCTGTATTCCATCGGCAATGAAATCCCGGAGAACGGCAACAAATTCGACGTGGCGTTCGGGCGGAAGATCGCGGACATCATCCGTTCCATCGACCCGAACCGCTATGTCATGAATTCCATCAATATCATGCTGGCCGTGATGGACCATATGGGCGAGATCATGGCGGCGATGGGCATCAACCCCGGCGCGGGCGGCGGCGAGATCAACGAGATGATGTCCTCCCTGGGGGATATCATGGGCATGCTGAACAGCCATCCGATTTCCTCTAAATACATTGAGGAAGCCTGCGGCCAGCTGGACATCGCCGGATACAACTACGCGGAGGACCGGTATGAGCCCGACGCGGCGCAATACCCGAACCGGATCCTGGTGGGATCGGAAACCTTCCCGTCCAAACTGGCGAAGAACTGGGCGCTGGTGGAGAAGCTGCCCACGGTCCTGGGCGACTTTGTCTGGACGGCCTGGGACTACCTGGGCGAGTCCGGCATCGGAAAGAACAGCTATACGGACGACCCCGCCGGGTTCAATATGGGCAAATGGCCCATGCGCATCGCCATGTGCGGCACCGTCGACATCAACGGCGTGCCCCAGCCGGTGGCCTACTGGCGGCAGATCGTATGGGGGCTCCGGAAAGAGCCTTATATCAACGTATGCCCGCCGGAGGTGTTCGGCAGGAAGGTGCGCCTGGACGGGAACTGGAACTGGTCCGACGGGCGCGGCACCTGGACCTGGAAGGGCGACGAAGGGAAGCAGATGGACGTGGACGTCTATGCCTGCGCGGACACCGTGGAGCTCTTCATCAACGGAAAATCCCAGGGCGTGAAGAAGGTCGGCGGGGACTTCGCCTTCATGGCGAAATTCCAGGTGGCCTACGAGCCCGGCGAAATCAGGGCCGTCGCGGTGAAGGGCGATGAAAAAACGGAGTTCGCCCTGCGCACCGCGGGAACCCCGGACCTGGCCGTGGCTGCAGAGAACCCCGAAATCAAAGTCCTGGAGGAGGTCGGATACGTCGATATCTGCCTGCAGGATGAAAACGGCGTCGTGGATCCCACCGCGAAGGCCGTTGTCACCGTCGAAGTGGAAGGCGGGGAGCTGGCGGGCTTCGGCAGCGCGGATCCCGAATCCCGCGAGAACTTTACCGGGAACGTATGCAGCACCTTCCGCGGCCGCGCGCTGGCGGCCGTCCGGGCGGCAAAGCCGGGGACCGTCACGGTGAAGGTATCCGCCGAAGGGTACGGATCCCGCACGGTCACGCTGGCCGCGAAAGCATAAGGTTTCCTGAATCCATCCGTATTTGCGCGGGGGGAATCCCGCTCAGATAAAAAAATTATTTTAAAGAAAGGGAGATCCATCCATGAAGAAAATCATTTCCATTCTCCTGTCCCTGATGATGCTGGCCATGGCCTTCGCGGCGGCCGCGGAATCCGAAGGCACCTCCGTCGGCGCGGACGGTTCCGTCGTTACCAACTATGCCTCGATTGACGACGTGGATCCCGCGGTCAAGGAAAAGCTGCCCCACTTCGAAGTCCTGGTGACCTACGCCCAGTTCACGGATAAGCTCGGATCCCAGTACAAGTCGGCGATCGAGTTCATCTGCGAACAGCTCAACTGCACGCCCACCTTCGTGGAGTGCGGCAACGCCATGGGGGACGAAGGCATCTCGATCCTGCAGTCCGCCCTTGTCAAGCACTATGACTTCTGCCTCGCCCTCGTGGCGTCCGAAGGCTACTTCAAGATTTTTGAGGAGGCGAAGGTTCCCTACATCGTGGTCGGCTCCGTCCTGTCCGATCCCACCATCATCGAGACCGCGCGGAAATACGAGTATTTCATGGGCTGCGTCGGCGTGGACGACTACGGCGCCATGGTGGAAGGCGCGACGACCCTGTACAACCTGGGCTGCCGCAACGTGGTATGGAACGGCCTGCCCCTGGGCATGTCCGGCCAGCACGACCAGCGCCTGCACGGCTTTGAGGACACGGCTGCCAAGCTGGGCATGAACCTGCTCACCGAGAACATGGACTATACCGCCTGGGCGGACGGCATCGCCAACGCGGCGGCGGCCTATCCGGAAATGGACGGCCTGGGCTGCACGGCGCTGAGCGAGAGCATCTACAACACCATCGTCAATGAAGGCCTGCAGGACTACATCAAGGTCTGCGGCATCGACATCACCGAGAGCACCGGCAAGGCGCTGGAGGACGGCTACCTGGCCTACATCGCCGGAGGCAACTACCTGGCCATGCAGATCGGCTTCGTCGTCGGCTACAACTACGCCCTGGACGGAACCCGCATCATCGCGGACAACGGCACCAACCTGCTGTGGAACAACGTCCACATCCACAATGTGGAGGAATACAACAACTACATCAAGTACCTGGACAGCGGCATCCCCGGCTACACCGCGCAGGAGATCCTGAACATGACCCACTGGTACAACAACGATTTCACCCCCGATGACCTGGTTGCGGCCGGCAAGGCCTTCTCCCTGGAGGACGTCATGGCCCGCCATGCCCATCTCTTCGAATAACGGAATAATGCAACCCGGCGCGCAGGGATCGGTTTTTCAGGGCCGGTCCCTGTTTTTTGAGGAGAGAGGAGACGCGAAATGAAACAAACGGATTTCAACAAAAACTGGACGGTGAAGGCCGGTATCGAGACCATCCTGGAATCTGTCTTCGGCGGCTCGGGGGAAAAACCGGCCGTTGTGGACCTTCCCCATGACGCCCTGATCTCCCGGCCCAGGTACGCCGAATGCAAATCGGGCCCGGGAATGGCCTTCTTTGAAGGAACGGACGTCACCTACTGCAAAAAGTTCCGCGTGGAGGAAGCGGAGCGCGATACGGTCCATTATATCAATTTTGACGGCGTGTATATGGACGCGACGGTCATCGTCAACAACCGGACGGCCTTCCGCCACGCGTACGGGTATTCCCCGTTCACGGTCCGGCTGGACGAATTCCTGAACTACGGCGCGGATAACGAGATCCGGGTGCTTGTCCGCGGACAGGCGATGCCCAACGCCAGGTGGTATCCCGGGCTGGGCATCTACCGGAACGTGCGCTTCCTGGCCGGGCCGCTGCTGCACCTGAAGCCGGATGGCATTCGCGTGACCACGCTGGACTGCGATGAGGCGCTCGGCTCGGTGCGCGTGGAGGCGGAAGTATGCAACGCGTACTGCCGGCCCTTCCGGGGAGAGGTGCGGTTTGTCCTGAAGGACGCCGCCGGGAAGGCGGTGGCGGAAGACCGGAACAGGTTCTATATCAGCGCCAATGAGACGGTCACCCTGTCCACGCGGCTGGATGTGGACCGGCCCGCCCTGTGGGATGCGGAGCATCCGAACCTGTATACGTGCGAAGTGAAGATTGCGGACGGGGAAAACGCCGGGGACGAAGGCGAGGTCACCTTCGGCATCCGCACCGTCCGGGCGGACAGCCGCCGCGGCCTGCGGATCAACGGGAAGGAAGTCAAGCTGCGCGGCGGATGCATCCACCATGACAACGCCGTGATCGGCGCGGTATCGGTGGCGGACGTGGAGATGCGGAAGATCGCGCTGCTGAAAAGCGGCGGCTTCAACGCGGTGCGCACCGCCCACAACCCGCCTTCGCGGGAGCTGCTGGATGCCTGCGACCGGCTGGGCATGTACGTGATGGATGAATTCACGGATGTATGGACCGACAGCAAGGCGGCCTACGATTTCGGGAAATCCTTCGAGGCGGAATGGGAACAGGACGTGGAGGACGTCGTGCGCAGGGATTACAACCATCCCAGCGTCATCATGTGGTCCGTCGGTAACGAGATTCCGGAGACGGGCGACGTTGTGTCCGACCGCTGGGGCAGGAAACTGATTGAGAAATTCCGCTCCCTGGACCGGTCCAGGCTAGTGACCAACGGGATCAACGTCATGGTGTCCGTGATGGGAAACCTGGCCGAGCAGCTCGCGAAGATGGCGGGCGGAGGCGCCGGCGGCGGCATCAACGACATGATGTTCGCCGGAAACGACAAGGAGGGCGGGGCGGACCTCGGAAGTTTCATGGCCCTCGGCACCAGCCCCTGGGTGATCGAACAGTCCCAGGAGGCGGCGGACATGCTGGACGTGGTGGGCTACAACTATACGGCGGATATGTATGAAATCCAGCACGGGATGCATCCGAGCCGCGTCTTCTTCGGCTCCGAGACCAACGCGCCTGTGCTCGACCGCAACTGGGAGATCGTGACGCGGAATCCCTATGTGATCGGCGATTTCTGCTGGACGGGCTGGGATTACCTCGGCGAGGTAGGCGGGGGCCGCCTCTGCCTTCCGGAGGAGCATAACGGGAAATTCATGGCCGACTACCCCTGGATCTGCGCCTACCAGGCGCCGTTCAACCTGATCGGCGACCGGCGCCCCATGTCCTTCTGGCAGGAGACGGTGTGGACCGGCCGCGGGCACCGGCCGTACATCAGCGTGCACAATCCCGCCCGCTACGGCAAAAAGTTTGTCAGCAATCCCTACGCCTGGACGGACAGCCTGCCCACCTGGAGCTGGGCCGGATGCGAGGGAATGGCGACGGCGGTGGAAATCTACGCGGACGCGGACGAGGTGGAGCTGATCGTGAACGGCGCTTCCCTGGGCAGGAAGCCCGTCGGCGATGATTTCCGTAAATTCTACTGCCGGTTCGAGACGCCTTACGCGCCCGGAACGCTGGAGGCCGTCACCTACGTGGACGGAAAGGAGGCGGGCCGCCAGTCGCTGGCCACCGCAGGCCCCGGAACCGTCCTGCGGCTGAGCGCGGACAAAACGGAGCTCCGCGCCGGTTCCAATGACCTGTGCCACATCCTGGTGACCCTTTGCGACGAAGCCGGCACGCCGGACCTGCTCAGCGGGAAAAAGGTGACCGCGAAGGCTGAAGGCGCCGTCCTGGCCGGCATGGGCTCCGGCGACCCGATGACGGAGGAATCCTATCAGGACAGCACCCACCGGTTCTTTGATGGCAAGGTCCTCGCCGTCATCAAAGCCGGGGACGTCCCGGGAGACGCCGCCGTAACCTTCTCCTGCGAAGGCTGCCCGGACGCCGTGGTGCGCCTCCGCGTCACCGGTTAAAAAAAGAACAAACAAAAACTCAGGGGACGGTTTGTGTGGAAACAACGGATCGTCCCCCTAAAAATAGGGTCGATTAACAAGCCCTGCGATCAGGGCCGGGAACAGTATGACGTTATGCTGCTAAAGGATTATAAGTTTCACCAGTTTCCAGCATAGTGTAAATTGTAACAAGCAGTTTCCGAGCAACAGCAATAATGGCTTTCTTTCTTCCTAATCGGCCAGAATGCTGCCAGAACCAGATTGAAAAACGGGAATTCCTTGTTTTTACCGCAGCCCATGCACATTGCACCAGGATAGTCTTAACATATGGATTGCCATGAAGAATCTTTCTGGATTTAATATCGCCGGCACTCTCATCATTTCTTGGAGCCAATCCTGCCCAATTGCTCAGATTGGCCGCTGTTGCAAATGAGTCTTTGGGCGAATCACTGATTTCAGCCAGAACCTCAATTGCTGAATCTTCATCAATACCGGGAATCGTATCCAGAATGCTGACTTTTTCTTTAAAGTCTTTGGTAATCTCCTTCAGAAGTATGGACAATCTGTCTATATGACCATTAAGATTGTCCAGCCAATCAAGTTCTGACTGGAGGAATGACAACGGCGAACATGTCAAGCGAGTAACTGTTTACAACAATTTAAAGCGGATTGTGTCAAGTATTGGTTTGCCAGAAGTAAGATTTCATGATTTGCGGCATACATACGCAACAATAGCGTTGCAAGAGGGCATTGACATTAAAACAGTATCACATAACCTTGGGCATGCAACGGTTGCGTTTACGCTTGATAAGTATGGTCATGTTACCGAAAGAATGAAAGACGATTCGGCAGAAAAAATGGGGCAGTTTATCGCAAATATCCTGTAAATCTTAATGTTTTTGTAATTGGGATGGATTTGGGATAATAACAAAAAGCCCTTGAATTACCTGCCAGTAATTACAAGGGCTATATGTGAAAAAAATAAAGCGGAGAAGCCGGGATTTGAACCCGGGCTGCCATCACTGACACTACTCCCTTAGCAGGGGAGCCCCTTCGGCCACTTGGGTACTTCTCCATGTCAAGGCTGGCGGAGCGAGAGGGATTCGAACCCCCGGTACCTTTCGGTATCACTGGTTTTCAAGACCAGCGCCTTCAACCGCTCGGCCATCGCTCCAGAGCTAACCAGCCCGATTATCTTATCATGAAGCGGGGGAGGCGTCAAGGGTTATCACGAAAAAACCTCCTTGCCCTTTTCCCGTTTTTTCTGTATGATTTGGACAAGGAAGACAATCAGATGACACGGAGGGAAAACAGGATGTGCTGCCGGTATTTTGTGGAGCTGTCGCCGGAGCTGCGACCGATCGTGGAAGAAATGAACCGGTCGCCGCTGGTGCGCCGTTTCCAGGAAACCACCGCGGTGCTGTCCTCCGGGGAGATGCGGCCGACCAATGTGGTGCCGGTGATCGCCAGCAGCAAGGCCGGGAAACGGGCGGTATTCCCGATGAAGTGGGGATTTACAGTGCCCGGACGGCCGCTGCAGATTAACGCCCGCACAGAGACAGCCGGTGAGAAACCGATGTTCAGGGAGGCTTGGAACGCCCACCGGTGCATCATCCCGGCCAGCTGGTACTTTGAATGGGAGCACCGGACCCGGAATGACGGAAAGAAGGAAACCGGCGATAAATTCCTGATCCAGCCGAAGGATACGCCGGTGGTATGGATGGGCGGCCTGTACCGGATTGAGGAAGGCCTGCCGGTGTTTGTGATCCTTACCCGGGAAGCGGCGGAACCGATTCGCTTTATCCATGACCGGATGCCGCTGATCCTTCCGGAAGACCGGATCGACGAATGGATCCGGCCGGACAGCCCGGCGGACCGGCTTGCGGAACTGGCCCGGACCGATATGGTTTTTGAGCGGGCAGGCTAAGCCCGCATGGATATTGAAAAGGAGAGATGACCAGTGGCGTTTTTACAGATCCAGTTTTTCTCGGCCACGCTGAATGTGGCCTCCACGGTCAATGTAATTCTTCCGGAGGCCAACCAGGGCATCGGTATGGGCGCATCGGCCGCGAAGGAGCTGCCGCAGGTGCTGTACCTGCTGCACGGCTACAGTGATGACCATTCCATCTGGATGCGGCGGACCTCCGTGGAGCGGTATGCCGCGGACCATAACCTGGCGGTGATCATGCCGGCGGTGAACCACAGCTTCTACTGCAACGAGCTGCACGGGGAACGCTACTGGGACTATGTGAGTGAGGAACTGCCGAAGACGATGCACCGCTTCCTGCGACTGAGCGACAAGCCGGAGGATACATATGTGGCCGGCCTGAGCATGGGCGGATATGGTGCAATGCGCCTGGCGCTGACCTATCCGGAGCGGTTTGCCGCCGCGGCCAGCTTCAGCGGCGCGGTGGACATCATGGGCCACCTGAAGAACCTGCCGATGGAACGCCGGCAGATGTGGGAGAACGTGTTCGGCGATCCCGAAAAGGTGGCGGGCACCGAAGTGGACAACATGTACATGATGAAGAAAAACGCGAAGGCGCCGAAAAAGCCGAAGCTGTACATCAGCTGCGGCACGAAGGACTTCCTGTATCCAACCCACCTGGCGGTGATTCCGGAGCTGAAGAAAAACGGATGGGATGTGACCGCCTATGAGAAGCCGGACGCTGTGCATGAGTGGGGCTTCTGGGACGAGCAGATCAAGGTGTTCATCGATTTTATTTACAAAAACAGGGAAGAATAAAAAGAAAAAAAGGACGCGGTCCGGCGACGCCGGACCGCGTTTCCATATCCGGGGTTATTCCGCTTCGGTTTTCACTGCGGAATCCGATACGGTGACAATTGCATGCAGACCATAGGACAGGTGCTCGGTGCTGTCCGGCCTGATCCATACGCTGAATACCGCTTCTTCCGATTCGGCGGAGGCTGAGGCGGTTCCAATGCGGGATACTTTTTCAACTGTGCCGGAGAATGTGTATTCGCCGTTGCTGAGGTAATTCAGTTCAACGGAGACTTCCTTGCCGAGGGTGAAGAGCGCCAGGTCGGATTCCGGTACGGATGCCTCAATGCGGAGATTTTCATCCGGCCAGATTTCAGCAACGGCTGAACCGGCGGACAATGTGCTGCCTTTGTTCAGGGAGATGGAGGAAACCACGCCATTCACAGGCGCAATGACCTGCGTGAGGGTGGAAGTATCTACCGGCCAGGAAGCGCTGACGGTTTCAAAAAGCGCATCGCCTTTCTTTACCTGGGCACCGTCCTTTACACAGAAAGCAGTGATCAGGCCTTCGGCAGTGTAAGCCACAGGATCCTTCAGGGAAACAGATGCGCGGCCGATCCGGGATGTGGCAGCATAGTCTTCTGAGCGGAAAATGTTGACACTGTAGCCGCTCTCCAGATTGCCGGTGAGCACTTCCACAGTGTAGCTGGTGCCGGATACCGTGGTAACCCGGCCTGTACCGGTCAGCTGGTTATTCTCTGTAGCCCGCAGATATACAGTTTCACCGGGATGGATGATCTTGTTTTCCTCCGAGGAGTAGGCATTGCGGGTTGATGCGGAAATGGTGTACCGCAGGGCGGGCTCCACATAAGCAACCGCGCCGTACTGCGAAGCAACATCAGCCGCGTCATCCCCGACGCTGCCGAAGAGGCGGACGGTCCCGTCCTGCAGGGCATATACCCTGGACGGGGTCAGTGTGGCGAGCACATCGCCGGCAGTGACCGCATCACCTGCGGAAACAGATACTTCCGCAACCGTGCCGCCAACATCAGAGCTGACGATGACCGTTCCCGTGCTGACAACTGTGCCGTCCGCAGTGACGGACCGGGCCATTGCGGCGGAGGCAACGGACAGGGACAGAACAACCAGGAGAAGGGCAGAGAACAGCTTTTTCATTATGAAACCCCCTATTTATATTTTCAAACTGCACGTAATGCGTCAATCGGGTTCAGCTTGCTGGCCTTGCGGGCAGGCGCCCAGCCAAAGATGATGCCCACTGCCGCTGAGAAGGAGACGCCCAGGACGATGGCATCGGTGGAGATAAAGAAGGTCATTCCGATGACCCTGCAGAGCGCGTACGACAGCGAAAGACCGAGAAATACACCCAGGATGCCGCCGATGATGGAGAGCAGGAACGACTCAATCAGGAACTGGATCTGGATCTGCCAGGGGAGCGCACCGAGCGCTTTCTTCAGGCCGATTTCCATAGTGCGTTCCGTGACGGTGGTCAGCATCATGTTCATGATGCCGATACCGCCGACGATCAGGGCAATGGACGCAATACCGGCCAACAGCGTGCTGACCATGGAGAGCATGGTGTTCATCGTATCCTCGATACTGCTCATGGTGGTGACGGTGAAGGTATCCTCCTCATAGCTGAACATCGCATCCATAACCTCCGTAATGGCGGAGGAAGCCTTTTCCGAGTCTGAACCTTCCGTGAGGCTGACGGTGAAGGACGTGACCACGTTGGCGTTGTTCAGCTTCAGGGCGGTGGTGTAGGGAATG
>JAEEGK010008214.1_pt1 | contig 24688 bp, 18 predicted proteins | sample 8958771 | NCBI WGS metagenome assembly JAEEGK01 (sample SAMN16246547, study PRJNA631951) | gut metagenome | biome: gut microbiome; feature: rumen; material: SC-attached | host: Bos | place: Iran: Karaj | collected 2018-10
TCGGCAGGCTTCACTTCTGAGCTCGCTGTACACTTTTTCTGTGTCTTGTTTTATATGCTTTTTGTTATAACTCTTGTTATCGAATGTGGTTGACTTTTGGCATAGGGGGGGGGTAGAATTAAAATAGACTTTAAAAACATCAAGGAGTTAGTAAAATGAAAAAATTGTTTTTAATTCTTCTGGCACTTTGTACCATATTCTTCCTGGCCGGCTGCGATGGCGGTGGCGGTGGCGGTGGTTCTGATGATGACGACTCTGGAACTGATACTTATAAAGTTACTGGTCTGGTTGATATGACTGGTGTGACAAATTTTACAGCAAATAATGGTACCATCACCTTTACTAGAGGTGGATTTAATTACACTAATACTGTAACTCTTATTATTAATCGTGATAATAAAACTTATTCGCTCCATGAAGTTGAGACAGATGACGACCCTGGAACTCCAGATGTTGGCTGTACTTTCAGTGGAACTTGGACAGTAAGCGGCACAACTATTAAAATTCATAATACACTTACAAAATATGATAATGGGGATCCAGATGATACATCAACATGGGATGATGATACATTAACAATTATAGATGATGACACCATCCATGTCTGGGGCTGGATTATGAAAGACTGACTAATTGGGAACACTACTTGGCGGGGTGCTGAAAGGCACCCCGTTTTTTTTTAACACCAGACCAGCTCGGACTTGCCGGTAGAGTACATAACCAGCAGGCAGCACTCAAACTTGCAGCCCGGGTACAAAGCCGCAAGGCCGTGGGCGTAGAGCCCCACCTGCGTCTTATACCGCTCCAGGGTCGCGGCATCCAGGGCGCTGCCGGAGTGGGTCTTGTAATCCAGCACAGTAACAGTATTCCCCTTGCGTACAATCAGGTCGATAACGCCGTTCAACAACCGCCCATCTGCAGTATGGAAAATCATGGCAGCCTCGGTCCTAAGCTCGTCGGCCCCACTCACCAGCGCCCTGTATCCCGGGTCTGCAAGTCCCGCCGCAGCATAGGTCATGAACTGGCTCTGCATAGCCTTAGGCACAGCAAACTGCGCCGGGTCGGCCTTAGCCAGGTCTGCAACGTTGTGCTCAAAGAAGCTGTGCACGGCGGTACCCACCTCGTTGGCCTTGACCCCGGTGCTCTCCGGAAGCTCACCAGCGTCGGTAATCTTGTCGTCCAGGTCGGGCTCCTCCACAAGGCCGTCCAGATAGCGGGAAACCGACACAGTGGCCAGTTCTGGAGCTGGGAGCGAAACCTCCTCTACCGGATACGGCTGCTCTTTCTCATCCTTCTTGAGCACAGGCTCAATCCAGTCTATCTCAAGCTCGGCCTCGTGGCTCACCTCTGGGAAACCTAGAATGTTTCCGCTTATGTTGTTAAGCCAGTTCACATTAGCCTGCAGGCCTCCCTTGAACTCGCCGTGCTGCAGAGTCACCACCAGATGTTTCTTGGCCCGGGTGAACGCCACATAGAGCAGGTTGCCCTTCTCCTCGCTGTCAAACTCGGCATTCTTTGACTTCATCCAAGAATCGTAGAGCATAGGACGGTCATCCTTTACCAGTGTCCTGATCCCTGTTATGTCGTAGTCGATTATCTGGTTCTTGTCTTCATCCACATAGTTAATGAAATCGATGCCGCTCTTGGGGCCGCCGAAACCACCACGCCCAGTATATTCGGATATCTTGGAGACAAAGAGATAGTCGAACTCAAGCCCCTTGGAGCTGTGTACTGTCATGATACGTACACCGTTATCAAGGGCAGATGTGTTGATCTCCTTGCTGTTCTCTGCAGCAAAGTCGAGAAGCTGGGTCAGCACCTCCTCTGGGTTCTCGCCGCACTGCCGTACAAACTCGCGGCACTGAAGCAGAAGCTCGTGAAGCATAGGGCGAACAGGGGCATATACTGGCAGCTTCATAATAGAGCTGATGGCATAGCAGAAGCCTTTATCCTTGTCCTTGTAGTTTGCCACAAAGTCGGCCAGCACAGGGTTGGCGTTCAGGGTTTCCGAAGGGAGGAACCCGTAGAGCACCTGGAGAACAATGAGCACCTGCTTGATCTCGCTCTGCCGGAAGAAATTCTTCTTGATGCAATAGGAATATGGGATGTTCATTCGTGTCAGTGCATCGAGGATATAGTTGATATTGGTGTACTCGCGCACCAGGATTCCCCACCTGCCGTAGTTCTTCTTTCCAGTGGCCGCAATAGTGCGGGCTATGTAGAAGCCCTCCTGGGCACGGAGCAATATGTTCTCCTCCTTTTGGGTCAGCACCTGGAAGGCACCTGTCTGATAGCCCAGCTCCACAATGGAAACTGGCACACCGGGGGCAGGCCTGCACATAGGAATGCCCAGCTCGGGCCGCCCTGGATCCTTGCTGTTGTTTGGGATAACGCAGTATTCCGGCACCTGGTTCTCGGTGAAATACCGGTTGTTGAAATTCACTATCTGCTCTGCGGACCGGAAGTTCTCCTGGAATGTGATGTACATTATGGAGTCCTGGTCCCGATAGAACTTGAATATCTGGTTGTCGCACTGCTGGAAACGATAGATGGACTGCTTCAGGTCGCCCACCACAAACAAATGGTTATGATTGTCGTGCAGGTTGTCCAGAATCTTTTTCTGCAGCCAGTTGGTGTCCTGGAACTCATCCACCATGATGTAGTGAATATCTCCCCGAATCCCCTCTAGAATAAGCTCGTTCTTCATAAGTGAAAGCAGGTTCAGGTGGTAGTCAGAAAGCTCTATGATGCTGTTCTCGATCTTGTATTTCTCTATCTCCCGGTCCGCCTTAAGCATAATGTCGAACAGGAGATAGTGGATAAGCGCCTCCTCTTCTGTGGAGCAGCTCTCCTCGGTGTTAGGGCATGGGCAGCTCAGGTAAGTTTTAAGGAGTGCCTTGAGGTCTGGATTCTTTGCATACGGATACGCTTTTATGCTGCCGCTGCTTCCGCTGGTAACCCGGTTTATCTCATCGTCCAGCTTGGCCAAGTTGCTCGGTTTGGCACCGGCTGCGGCTTCCTCGGCCTTGAAGGCCTCCAAAGCTTCTATCAGGTTGTCCCGGACAACCTCGAACTTCTCCCAAAGCTCATCGATGGCTTTTTTCTTCTTGGCCTCGAACTCGCTGGCCAGCTGATCCCGGCTTGCCTGGGTAATGGGTATTCCGCTCAGCTTTATCTCGTTCAGAAGCTCAATAATATCGGCCACTACGCCGCCCTCGCCCGATTCGGTCTTGTAATAGAACGGAAGATATGCAGTCCAGCGCAGGAAGACGTTGTATTCTTTCTCATATTCCTCCACCAGACGGCTTACAATATTGACCTTTCTGTCCCGGAGCATATAGTCGTCAGCCACTGTGCTGGTCAGGTCCCGCTGGGATGCTGGGTCCTCTTTCTCAAACTTGGTGAGCATGTTTAGGCAGAAAGAATGGAAGGTGGATATACGGTTGTTGCGGAAGAAGTTTTTCCTTATATTCTGCAGTTTCTGTATCTGGGCTTCGGTAAGGTTATACCGCTCTACCCCTTCGCCATCGGGCGGAACAGAGTAGAAGGCGCCCAGGGAAAGGGTATCGCGGAGCTTGGCAAAGATACGCTTTTTCATCTCGCCCGCCGCTTTCTCGGTGAAGGTGATGCACACTATGTTGTCCAGGTCTGCCTTGGTGTTTATAAGGAGGTTAAGGTAACGGGTGGTGAGCACCTCGGTCTTGCCGGCCCCTGCCCCGGCCGAGATTATGATGTCGTCGTCAAAATCGCCCACAGCCGCATACTTGCTCCCTTCGGCAAACTGGATGATTTTGACGGTCTTGTCAGATGCGCCCTCGGAGGTTGCAGGCTCTTCCGCCGGCACAGGGTATTCCTGGTAGAACGGCCCCTTGAGATCAAGCTTCTCGTATATGGCGTCAAGGCTCTGGGCGCTCTCCCGGTCGGGGCAGAACGAGAAAAGCGGGCAGTAGGCGCAGTCTTTGTTGAAAGATGGTTTGAACACATTCTCGCCGGCCAGGGCCAGAAGATCACCCAGCTTTTTTCTGAAACCATCAATAGGAGATGCAGTGTTGGCAAGACCGCTGACTGGCATAAAGCCATCACGCGCCTTGTAGGAAAGATAGTAGGCTTCAATAGGAGCATCCTTCTCAATCCTGTCAAAATAGCCTTTATCCAGGATAGAGGATTCATCCTTCCCTTTCTCCTTCATCTTCTCCTTCTGCTCATCGGTAGGGAGGAACACAGAGAAATCCCGGTACTCCAAGGCCTCGTGAACTATGTGGGAATAGATCAGAAGCTGCACATTGGAGAAGGATTCAACATCATCGGAATATTCAGAGATATCTCCGGACTTAAAATCAACAAGAACCACTCCACCTGAGTTGGTGCGGAACATCATGTCGATATAGCCCTCGCCCACTGGCACCAGGGGGTCTTCCATCACATTGGCTCCGCCAAAGAAAACCTCGAGACGGATGGATGTGCTGTCGCAGTCCTTCATTATATCCTTCATGCAGCGGCAAACAAAGACAAGGTATGTGAGAAGGTCGGTATCCCGGAGCTCAAGTTCGGGGTACTTATCGCTTACTCTCTTAAAGATGTCCCACACATCCATGGCGTCCATATACTGGGCCAGTTCGGAATCGCAGGGCAGCTTGCTTATATATTTTGCTACCTCCAGCGGGAGGTTTGTATTGGCTATTTTGAAGACTCTGATAAAACGCCTTGAGAAGAAAAGCTCGCAGAACATGTGGAAGGCGTTGCCTTTGGTAAAATGGATCTCGTCCTGCATCTGGGTGTCGGGCTGCTGGCAGTCATAGATAAATCTGGCAGGGCATTCCATGAAATCTTCAATACGGGTGGCGGCTCCCAGGTGTCTAAGGACATAATCTTGGGGATCCTCATCATCCACATGGGGCTTAAAAAGGGCACTCTCGGGGATAGCGGCCATCTGGGGCTTTGCGTTCTCCCATTTCACTTCCTTGAAGGTTCGGTAGAAGCTGTGCTTAAAGTCGGGTACATCTCCGCCTATCACTTTTACGGTGCGCTTCTCCATGGGGAACAGGCGCAGGGCGTTTTCGGCATATTCGGAGATTACGGTACCCTCGTCATAGAACGGAATCACAAATATAGTGCGATCAGCATTGGCGATGCTGGTGGCAAACCACTTCTTAAGGTGCTCCTCCTTGGTAAGACCATAGACTTTGGTGTTGAATTCGTCATGCTCGTCATTGGAAAGGAGCAGATTGGGCATCTTGTCCTTAAGGAAGATATTCTCCTCCATGTCGGCGAAGTAGATATAGCGGCAGTTGGGGACATACTCACCCATCTTGACCAGGACAATGCCGTCGTCCCAAGTGGATACCAGATTGCGCTTACGTCCTGCCAGAATGTTCTTGAAGTACTCCACCAACTCCTTGAACTGGACCCGGTCCTCCCCTTTCTCGTTGCGGAATATCTGCTCGGGAGATGTCCTGTATTCGTAGAGGCTCTCGTCGGCAAGGTCAAGGTTCTTGAGGATACGCTGGATTTGGTCCAGGTTCTTTGCCACCGACTGGATTTTGTTGTCGTTGCGGATAAAGCTGAGTTTTTTAATCCACTCCTTGAAGGGTTCTGGCACCTTGCGGAGCTTGTCGTATTTGCTGCCGTCGCTCTTTGCCAGCCGGGCGCTGAATTTCCAGAAGTCCTCGAAATCGAAGGTGGGGTCGTATACAACCTTCTCTTCGTCGCCGTGATGCCGGTTGTAGTAACGGATAAGCTTCTCGGTGTCACCTGAGAGGGCGTAGGAGATAAGGGTAAGGCCATCCAGGAGTGGGGTTTCGGCCTGCACCGATGCCGATGATACCGGATGGAATCCTATGGTCTCGTAGTAGGAGGTGCAGAGAGCCAGGGAATCTTCGGTGCCCAGCACCAGACAGAAGTCGTCCAGCTTCAGGGACGGATCCTTTTTCATAACGGCAAGGATGTGGTTCTTGACCTCTATAAACTGATCCATGACAGTGTCGGCCTTGAGGAAGCCCACCATCTTCTCAGGATTTGTAATCTGGAAGTCGCCAGTCAGGTCATCCGAGAACATGGCGGTGCAGAGAGCCTGGTTTTTATTTTTTGTATTGAGGGGCTTTGCTCCTAATTTATCAAGGAGTTCCTGCTCCAGATGGGTGTAGTATTCGCCGGGGATAAGGATGTATTCCTCGCCAGCCGGGATGCCCGATTTTTCTATTGAATCAATGGCTTTGTGGTAGACTTCGGCACGGAACAGGAAGCCCCGCTCCCGCACTGTGTTGTAGATCATGCGGCAGTAGGCCTTGGTAAGCCCTGCTATATGGACTGTGTTGTGGAATCGGTAGGAGTCCAGCTCCTCGCTGTCAAAGGCCATCTCGTTAAGGAGCGCGAAGATGGCACTCTTGTAGTTGCGGTTGTTGCCCTTGAACTTGGCAGGCAGTTCCTTGATGTGGTCCAGGAGGCAGAAGAAGTCCTCCTTCATTATGACCTTGCCAAGGCCGCGCCCGCGGCCAATGCCCGATTTCTCCAGGGCTACGTCGTAAAGGGTGCCCAGCTCAGGGACAAGGACAGAATCCTTGCCTTCGGCCACCATCTGCTTCTTTATTTCCAGCCGCACCTTGGCGGCATCGTACTTTTTGGGGATTATATACATATTACTTGAATTATACAGTAGGAAGTTCTATAATGCAAGAAAGAGGTAACAAATGGAAGGTGCTTTTTTCGGACTTACACTGGCTCAGTTTGTTTGTCTTGGTCTGTATGGTTTCTTCATGGGCTTCGAGCGCTCCGGCGTCCGGCTTATCAACATGCCCATCATCCCGATCCTCATGCTCTTCATCGACCCGAAGACTGCCATGGGTTACATGCTCCCCATGGTGCTTATCTCCGATATCTTCTCCATCACCTACTACAAGCGGAGCGCCGACTGGCACATCCTTAAGCGTTCTTTCCCGGGGGCAATCTTCGGAATCCTGCTGGGAGCTTTCATCGGGAAATACCTATCAAAGCCTGCATTCATGTGCCTTGTGGGTACCATTGTCATCATAAGCCTGTGCTTCATCTTGTATAACGATATGCAGAAAAAGCGGGAGCTGAGCCCCAAGGCTGCCCTGATACTGGGCCTTTTCTTCGCATTCTGTACCGGTCTTTCATCCATGCTGGGCGCTTCCGGCGGACCTGTAATCCTTTCCTACCTGCTGCTCCTTCACCTGAGCAAGGAAAAGCTGATCGGAACCTCTGCCTACTTCTTCTTCATGGTGAATATCTGCAAGCTCCCAACATACTTCTTTGCTTGGCACAATATTTCGATGACCACAATACTGGCCGACATCACGCTGATTCCGGTCATGGCTGCTGGACTTATCCTGGGTCTTCTTGTTGTCAAGCACTTTACATCCAAGTCGTTCCGCATATTCATCATAACAATGTCGTTCCTGGCTGCTGTATGGCTGATTATCTCCGGCATCCGGCTGTTCTTGTAAGGGGCTGAATGCTTGAGCTGACGCTGACACAGACTATAATACTGGCACTCTACAGTTTCTCCATGGGGCTTGAGCGCTCTGGAATCCGATCTGTGAACATGATCACTGTCCCCACCGTGTTCTCGGCACTGGGCCCCATGGCTGCCCTGGGATACACACAGCCGATTGTGGTTATCTCCAACTGCTTCTCGGTGGCACGCTACTGGCGGGACACTGACTGGCACATCATACGCAGCACTTTTATTGCCATGGTGGCAGGCATCGGGGCGGGGTTTGCCATTGGGTCCAATATCTCGACCCATGCGTTCAAGATTACGGTGGGCTGCATCCTGATTACATGCCTGTGTTTCGCCATTTACAGCGACCTGCAGAAGCGGCACCTGAAGAATAAGACTGTGATTATGGTGCTGGGTTGGCTTTTCGCCGCGCTGACCGGGCTTTCCTCTACCTTGGGGGCATCCGGCGGCCCAGTGATTCTGGCCTACCTTTTGATGCTGAACATGCCCAAGGATAAGCTGATCGGCACCTCGGCATTCTTCTGCTTCCTGGTGGATATAGTCAAGCTGCCTCTCTACATTTTCCTGTGGCATAATATTACTATGGTTACCTTTGTGACATCACTCTTGATGAGCCCTCTTATCGTATTGGGCTTCGTGCTGGGCCTCTTCTTTGTGAAGAAGTTCACCAACCAGTCCTACAGGGTGTTTATACTGGCAATATCGTTTGTGTCAGCAATACGGCTCTTCTTCTGACAACCCAAACTGCGATTATGTTTTGTTTTTGTTGACATTCGATACATAAAATGCTAAAATTAGTATATAAAGGATATACAAATGGCATCTGTTTCAACAAATATAAGATTGGATTCTGAACTGAAAAAGGAATCTGCTGAACTTCTAAAAGGGCTTGGACTTTCTCTTACTGATGCGGTCAGCATGTTTCTCCGCCAGGTGGTTCTGACCAAAGGATTACCTTTCGAAGTACGGTACCCTGAGCCTAGATATCTTCCTTCAAAAGCAGAGCTGGCATTAGAAGAAGCCCGCAGGATTTCCCACGATCCAAAGGTAAAAAGCTATACCGATATAGATGAACTCTTCAAGGACTTGGACGCATGATATATGCCATAAAATGGACTTCCACATTCAAGCGCAGTTATAAGCTTGCTAAAAAGCGGGGTCTGCCCATTGATGAGCTCAAGAAGATAGTTGATAAATTGAGGACAGACACTCCCCTCCCCGCTAAATTTAAAGACCACGAACTATCAGGAAGATATGTGGGGTTGAGAGAGTGTCACATAAAACCAGATTGGCTTCTTCTCTACCTTAAAGAAGACGATATATTGACTTTAACTTTAGTAGACACAGGTTCCCATGCTGATTTATTTTAATTTGTTGACCGCTGAATTTTTCTGTCTTAAAATGAAGGCATGAAAAAGATAAACATTGCTGCAGACTTAAACGAAGTCCCTAAGACAATAGAACTTATCTCAGCAGATATGGCACGGCATCAGGTTCCGAAGAAAGAGATCCTGCGGACAACAATGATGACCGAGGATGTGCTGACAAACCTTATAGAAAAAGCTTCCGGAAATATCACTCTCTCATTCGTCAGGCTCTTCGGAAATGTGGAGATTCATATATCTGCCAAGGGAGAGAAGTTTGATGCCTCTGCCATAGAGGAGTCCCTGCTGCTGAAGGAAGAATCAGCTGATGAAGATACCAATGAGGTGATCCACAATCTGGTATCGAAGTGGTTCGGTGAATACTTCTCTTTCCGCTATGTGCGGGGGATAAATAAAATCACCATCAAGGTCAAAGCCTCCCGGCTCCGGAACCTTATACTTACCCTGCTTGCCCTGATAGGGGGTGTGGCGGCCGGTCTACTGATACATGAAGTCCTTCCTGAACAGGTGGGAAAAGGAATCATCAACTACGCATTCTCCCCTGTCTACACAATGTTCATGAATGCCCTCAAGATGATAGTGGCGCCCCTGGTCTTCTGCTCGGTGGCCTCCAGCATCGCAGACTTCGGAGACCTTAAGGCCTTGGGCAAGATAGCAGGAAAAATCATATTGTTCTATATGTTCACCTCTGTGGTGGCTATCGGGGTGGGTTATGTCACATACCAGATATTCCCTATCGGCACCCCTGCCCTTGCCTCTGCAGTCACCGATGCGGCATCGGCCACCATTGCGGCCGGCAGCAACATGGATATCTCCATAAAAGATACTATCATAAACATCATCCCGAACAACATAATAACCCCGTTCCAGACCTCCAACATGCTGCAGCTGATCTTCATGGCTGTGGTCCTGGGGCTGGCCGCATCTGCCCTGACCAAGACCTTCCCCTTCATACGGACAGTGCTGGTTGTGGCCAACAGTATATGTGCCAAGATCACAACTGCCCTTGTAGGCTTTATTCCACTTGTAGTGTTCTGCTCCATGGCCAAGATGATGATCTCCATAGACCTGTCACAGCTGGTCAATGTCGTAGTATGGGTTCCTGTCCTCTACTTCGGCGATATCCTGATGCTGGGAGTATATGTCATCCTGCTTATGGTAATGGGGAAACTCAACCCCCTCAGCTTCATAAGGAAATACTACCCTGTCATGATCACAGCCTTTTCCTTTGCATCAAGCAATGCCACACTGCCTACTTCCCTTAAGCAGGCCGAGGAGATGGGTATATCAAGAAGAGTCTATTCCTTCTCGCTGCCTCTGGGTGCCACTATAAACATGGACGGCACATGTGTCGCCCTTATGGTGTCAACTCTCTTCATGGCCAAGATCTTCGGAGTCGCAATAACAGGAAGCATACTCCTCTCTCTTTTCTTCTCCATATTTGTCCTCTCCATAGGAGCTCCCGGCGTTCCTGGAGCCGCCCTCATATGCCTGTCGCTGCTGGTTCAGCAGATAGGTGTTCCGGCAGAATCCATAAGCCTGGTCATGGGGCTCTATCCTCTGGCTGGAATGATGCTCTGCACTGTAAATGTGACAGGGGATGCGGTGGGCACTGCAATTGTGGCAAGGCATGAGAACTTGATAGATATGGACAAGTTCAACAGTTAACTATTTTTATTGACAGTTATATATAATTACATTAATTTTTATGTTGGAGGTATCATATGGCAGAATTTGATACAAGCAGTCTGACAAAAGAGCAGATTGCAATGGCAATGAAGTGCAAGACTGCAGATGAGCTTATTGCTCTGGCAAAGAAGATGGGAGTTGTCATCACCAAGGAACAGGCCGAGGCATATATGACAGAGCTTCAGGATTACGAACTGGACGATGCTACTCTGGCAAGAGTTGCCGGAGGTGTCAAGACCTGCTACATGGTTGACGGCTGCGCATTCAAGTGTGGAACACTTAAGGAATGCTGATTATGCCTATCGACAAGACAAAAATTACAAAAGAGATGCTTGTGAAAGCATCAAAGTGCAAGAGTGTTGAAGAATTGATTTCCCTGGCTGAAGCCGAGGGCTTTGAGATAACCAAAGATGAGGCTGAAGCATATATGGCAGAGATGGAAAACTGTGAGATGGATGAAAAAGATCTGGACAAGGTTGCCGGCGGGGTATGCTGGTCCAATTGTCCAACTGAAAGTTCCTGTGCTCATCATGTCTGCGGTACTGTAGGCTGGGAAAACTTCAAAGGCTGCTGAACAGGTATCATAAATGAGATTAAGTACATACGAAATTATCCTGCCTCTGATAGACGGGAAAGAAAAAGAAATCAAAGACAGGACTCTTTTGATCAACGGCCTTTACGGAGCTATGGATATTCTTCCAAAGGAAGAAGCAGATAAGCTCAAGGCCGGAAATTTTACCGAGCTGCCCCTGGCACTCCGTGAACGGCTCCTGCTGCGTGGTCACCTTACCTGCAAGGACGAGGAAGGAGAACTGGCTGACCTGAAGCTCTTGGGCCGCGTATACCGGACTATCTTCTCCAGAAGCGGCGTCGGACTGGTCATCATGCCTACATACGACTGCAATTTCCGCTGTCCATACTGCTTTGAGCGGCACCGCCTGTGCAAAGGACAGGAGTGGCTGAGCCAGAGTATGGCTCCCGAGATGATCGATACTATCTTCCAGGCTTTCAAGGACTACAGAGAGAGGGGCTACAAAATAGGCAACTGCACCCTGTACGGCGGGGAACCCCTTCTGGCAAGCAATATTGAGACAGTGCGGACCATCTGCCAGCACTGCAAAGAGCTAGGCATGGAAATCGGCGCCATCACCAACGGATACGATCTGGAATCTTTCCTGGACCTGATGGATGAGTTCAAGTTCAATAACCTTCAGATCACAGTGGACGGTGTGGGACCGATAAATGACAAGCGCCGCCTCCATAAGGATGGCGTCGGCAGCTACGAGAAAATACTGAAAAACACAGAATTGGCACTGCAGCACGGTATCGGTGTAAATATGAGGGTCAATGTCAGCAGGGAGAACCTCCATGACATGAAAGACCTGGTTGACGATCTTAAGGCCCGGGGATTCATTGAAAGAGAAGAAGAACGCAAGAAGGAAGAGGAAGCCGGGAACAAGCCAAAACGTGGGCATTACTCATACTACTTTAAAGCGGTGTCTGACGATGATCATCCTGCAAATACAGTCAGCGAAAAGGAGATCATTGACGAAATGCTGAGCATTGGCTTTACCGTCGAGGAGGCCATTGAGCACCAGAGCCAGTACAGCGGGCCAGCCCACGGCATGCAGAAAATGCTGAAGAAAGATAGTTTCCCGGAGTTCAATCCATGCTATTGCGGCTCTGAGACCGGTATGTTGGTGATAGATCCCTTTGGACGGGTATATTCCTGCTGGGACCTGGTGGCCAGGGAAGATACTGTGACAGGCTATGCAGACAAGGAATCAGGACGCATTATCTGGAACTTTGACAAGGCCAAGTGGCGCACCCGCACTTCTGACCTTATGGAGAAGTGTCAAAACTGCCCATATACTTTCATATGCCGCGGAGGCTGTGCATCCCGGGCCAAGTCCGAAAATGGCAGTTACTTTAGGGAAGCCTGCAGCGAGCACAAGGAGATTGCAAATTATCTGGCATCCAGAGTGGCCGGCAGAGAGTGGGAGAAGAACCACCAGGAAGAGCTGACCCTGTCCCTGGCTGGACCTATGTCCCGGATTACAGAAGCAGAACGAAAAACCCTCATGGAAACCCGGAGCCAGAAAGAGATGATGGAAATCATAGAGAAAGCAGGAATCTTCCTTAACGAAGAGAAAAATTTGACAGAAAAATGATAAATTCACTTTATAAAATTTTTATTATAATATAAATTATAATTAACATTAGAGGAGCTTATAAATGTCAAAACTTAATGTAAATGATTTAACAAAAGAACAGCTGGCAATGGCAATGAACTGTAAGACTCCTGAGGAACTCGTAGAACTTGCAAAGAACAGCGGAATCGAAATCACCCTGGAAGAGGCAAAGGCATATCTTGAGGAACTTCAGGATTGCGAGCTGGATATAGAAGAACTTCAAGATGTTGCTGGTGGCGGCAGCTTCTATTGTCCAAACGATAGTAAAACCTGCCACCTCCATAAAAAGATTGAATAATTGTGGCTCAGTCATTATGAAATCATCCTGCCGTTAATCGGCAAGGATGAAAACAGAATCTCTACACATACCTTATTGGTCAATGGGCTCTATGGAGCAATTGACGTTGTAACCAAAGAAACAGCCGACAAACTTAGTTCCGGAGAATTTAAGGATCTGCCGGCTGCTTTAATTGAACGGCTGGAAAGGCGGGGACACCTTACCCAAGCCCCACTTAACGATGAAACCGCCGACTTAAAACTGCTTTCTCACATTCACAAAAAACTCATAGGACGAAGCAAAATCACCCTTATTATAATGCCCACCTATGATTGTAATTTCCGCTGTCCCTACTGCTATGAACAGCACCGCCTTAAGAACGGCAGAGAATGGCTGGAAACAACCATGAGCAACCAGATGACAGAGGCAGTCTTCGGCGCGCTTCAGAAATATAAATCAAAAGGCTATCAATTAAGCGAATGCACCCTTTACGGCGGGGAACCATTCCTTGCGAAGAATATCAGCACAGTCAAAAGAATCATGGAATATTGCAAGGAGATGAAAATCCCTGTCTCGGCAATTTCAAACGGCTACGAGCTTGACAGTTATATTGAGCTGCTTGATGAATCCGGAATTCATAATATTCAGATTTCCATAGACGGCGCAGGCAAGGTCAATGACTGCCGCCGCATCCATAAGGATGGGCTTCCCACTTACCAGCATATAATGCAGAATGCAGAACTGGCACTTGAGCATGGCATAGATATTACCCTTCGTGTAAATGTTGGGCCAGAGAATCTTCATTCAATCGGAGAATTGATAGAAGATATCAAAGCAAAGGGATTCATCGGGAAAGAAAAAAACCGTCTTCCTTCGGACAAGCGGGGCAAATTCGATTATTATTTTAAGGCAACCGATGTAAACCGCCGGGCAAGAAACAGGATAAGCGAGCTGGATATCCTTGCCGAACTGCGCAAGGCAGGCTTTGATGTCAAGGAAGCAATGGGACTGCACAGCCAGTTCAACCTTATGGCAAACCGGTTAATCACTCTGCTTGAAAATAAGACATATTCAAGCTTCTCCCCTGCTTTCTGCGGAGCCGAGGAGGGAATGCTGGTGATAGACCCCTTCGGCAAGGTGCACACCTGCTGGACTGCTGTAGGGAAAAAGGATGATGCTCTGGTAGGATTTGTGGACCCTGAGTCAAAGAGCTTTTTCTTCAACTTCAATAAAGCCAAGTGGAGACTTAGAACTGTTGACCTTATGGAAAACTGTTCTACCTGTCCTTACGCATTCATCTGCCGTGGCGGCTGTGCTGCTCATGCTCTGAATCTGGATGGCAGTTACTTCGGCAAATATTGCGGCGAGTTCAAGGAGATGTTTGATTATACAGCTTCACACGTTATAGGTGCCCATTGGGAAAAGACCCGGAAAGAGGAATTGTCATTGACATTGAAAGAGCCTTTATCCCGCCTTTCAAAGGCACAGCGGGAAACCATAATGAATACAAGCAGCACTAAGGAACTGATGGGTATTTTAAAAGCAACAGGACTTCTCAGCAGCCCTGGGAATGAAGAAAATGGAAATAAAAAATCTTAAAGTCAAAGACTATCTTGAGCATCTGGCCCGTCACCAGATAAAAGAAATAATTTCAGATGAATGCATATCAGCCTTGGCAAATGTAAAGGCTCAGTATGGAGATACAGAAACCCACTGTGCAGGGCTGGAAGTCCGGCTTGGAGATCCTGAACCATATATCGATTATATTATGGAGATTGACGAGTTCAATATACCGGGGGCAGATAGGCTCTGGTATGAACTGGATTATGAGGAATATGCAAAGGGGGGACATCTTGAGCCCTGCCTGTTTTACACTGCATATCTGAACTCAGCAACTGATAAAGACTACTTGAAGAAGCTACTGGCCGGCTTTTTAGGCGAAAAACGCGCCCGGACGCTTTATGACCCTTTGATCCGTATAATGGCTGTCAATCCTAAGATGTATGTTCGCTCTATCGGCACTATGACAAGCCGGCAGGAACTTGATATCATGCGGATGGTTCTGTATTTTCCTACATGGGATGAATTATTCCAGGGGCTTTCCGACATCGGCTGGAAAGGCGACATCAAGGCGCTGAAAGCCGCTTTGGAACCTTGGAAAGAAGTATGGTCCACAGAAGCTGCCGTTGACCTGGGTCCAGAGGGGGTAATGTCTGAAAAAATCGGTTTTGAGATGTTTTCGCCCAGCTGGAAACACCCAGTCCTTATGAGCAGTTTTATCTCCAGGCTGGAAAAGGCTGGACTCTGCCTGCCATCCAAAGGCGATGCACTCCGCCGCTGGACCAATATATTGCCGGACGGCGATCCTTTTATCCATACCTTTGTCGCCTACTTCAAGCTTAATTATAAGGACGGAAAAATAACCGAAGCCAAGGCATACCTTGAGCAGTCCCCCACCCCTGGTAATTATTATTTTGCTGCCTACGAAAAGCCGGTTTTTGCCGAAATGGAGCTTAAGAACCGGAGCAATGCCCTTGACTTGGACACAGCCATACACTGGCTTAAAGAGCTGGAGGCGAACCGGGTGCGTAAAGTCAAGTTTATTGGCAACGTCTTGGAATATGAGCACACAAGGGAACTTTTGACCTATTGCAGAGAGCATGGTATCAGCTCCCAAGTTGAAATAGACATCAAGGAGCTGGAAGAAAAGCTGGCCGAATTGACAGCATCTGGCTTTTCTAAAATAAGCGCCAAGTGGTATATGAGCGCTGCCAACGCTTCTGAGTTACCCCAGGTTGTGGCTTCAGCTGAGAAGCTCGGGGTCAAGGAACTGATCATAACCTCCAATAATTATCCTGAAAAGCAGCAGTTGATACAGGCTGCAGAGTTTATCACCAAATTAAAAGATATCAAGATTACACTGACTGTTGACTCCTGCTTCTCCCCTCTCCGGGCAATCATGGGCGGTGCAAATCCTGTAAAGAATCCTAACAGGGGAATAGAACGGGGCTGCAGCGCAGGCAGGGACCGTTTCTGCGTCCGCGCGGACGGTCAGCTTTCTCCTTGTATTTATATTGAAGAGTCTGAGAATTTTGATTTGCTTGCTGATTATTGGGAAAAATCGACGGCATTGCAAAAACTCCGCAGCATTGAGAAAAATACGGTAGAATCTTGCAAAGATTGCTGTTATAATCGTTTCTGTCTTCCTTGTTATTATAAAAACGGAGCAAAGAGTTGTAAGAAAGATGATGAATAAAGCTGCAATGTTCAATACTGCCCAAGAATACCTGACCCGTCGATATACTGTTCCGGCTGAGCCTGTTGTTTTACCCCTGCCGGATGAACCGTTTATATCCTTGTGGAAGGAAGCGGCTGGAGAAGCTGTCCTGAAGTTTTTGGCAGACTCATTCAAACTGCCTGTATCCAGTTTCCAGTTTCAGAAATCGGAAGCTCTTAAAATCCAGCTTCAAGCTACCGCAGGAGGCAGACTGCCTGTAATTTACACAGGCTGCCATGATGATTTCTGCCGTATGGAGGCTCTTGTCAACGGACACTCTGATATTGAAGAGCTGCCTCTGACAGTGAATGCCTTCACCATAGTGGCAAAGGCCCCGGAGCTGAATAATCACCGGCTGATACTGCTGGGAAGCGCCCCTTATAGCAATGTTCCCGCATCAGACTTGGGGCTGGACGAGGATGAATGGCTGGAGCGCTCCACTGCCCTGCGCCTGGCCCATGAATGTGCTCACTACGAAACATTGCGCCTATTTGGAGATATGAAAAACCACGCTCTTGATGAGATCATAGCTGATACTATTGGTCAGATTGCGGCATTCGGCAACTTCTCTGCACATCGGCAGAGGCTGTTTTTCGGGCTGGAATCTGGTGGAGAGACCTGCACCGGACGCCTTACCTTTTACTGCCGGAAAGTGATTCCCTGGGAAAGAAAAGAAGTGTATAAGGCTGTTGACAGAGCTCTGGACATCATTGAGGCCAAAGTTGCTGCCCTTTCCCAAGAGAAGGCATCACATTATACATTGCTGGCAAATCTTGCTGGAAACAGCATTGCAGAACTGATGATCAATGACACACATTGACAGCAGGACATGGGAGACAGCGCCGTTTATAAGGGCATGAATCGCACTGGCTGCCGTGCATGGTCCGCTTTCTCAGTGACTTAAGAGCCTGGGATTCTTCCCAATAATGAACAACAGTATCCTGCTCCCCTGCCCCATCCAATTCCAGGCATGGAACAAAGCTTCCATCGGAGCGCACTGCAAAGAATGAGCGTCCCGCCTCGCAGCCGCACTCTATACCGCGGTTTGGATTTTTCTTCGGGTCTTCGCCACCAAGACATGCCCCCAGCCTGGAAAAACAGCTTTCTATCTCAAATTTTGTCTTTCCTTTCCAATTCTTAAGAATTTCTGCAGCCTCTTTTATATGGCTGAAATCTGGAGTATCCTTCCGTGACTCTGCAATGATAATGCTCTCCACTCCGTTCTTCTCAGCCTCTTCCAGCACTTTCTGAAGCTCTGCATAGTTCTGGTTGTCCATGACCCAACGGTTCTTGTCTGCATAAGGCTCCACCACACTCTCAAGATCAAGGGTGCAGCAGGTCTCAAGGACCTGATCAAGATTTTCATAATCAGCGGTGCCGAAGAAGCGCACTATCTTTCCCCTGGCTTCAGCAAACTCGGCAAGGAGAGCCTTAACCTTATCTGCCGGCATGAAATGACTGCCATTCTTCAGCTCAATATCAAGGCGCTCAGGCCTTTCATAATGATCAAAATAGGTATGATACCTATAGGGGCTCTGCTCAATATAAGCCTTTGCCTCTGATATCTTTCCATCTCTATAATTCAGCTTGAAATAGTTTATGCGGGTCTGTATGAAAGGATTCCCATCGGGGCAGATCCGTATCCACTGCCTCAGGGCATCACCTTTCTCCTTAAGGCAGAGTCCAAGGCCTTCCAGCCGGGCCAGGAAAAGATCCACCAGCACTGGACTGTTGTAAGGAGAAAAGACCTCAAATCCTATCTTGGGCAGCACTCCATGCTCCCCCAGATCTATATTCACAGCAATCTTGCCAGTTCCCACCCATTGTGACAGGGATGCCTCCACAGCAGCAAAATCGCCCTGCCAGCCTACAGCCGCGAGGCCTTTGGTGACAGAATCCCAGTCTTTAAACATAATCACCAGCCGCATGATATCCAGTTCGCCGCGGCTGGACATAGTACCTACCTGTTTGATCGTTGCATCGGCAGGCAGCTGGCCGATAAGCCTTTCCAAAGCTGGGCGGAGCTTTCTGGCCCGCTCCTCTCCAAGGAATGGAGGCAGTGTCTTGTCGCACAGATCGTCATAATCTTCTGTTTTTTTTGAGGTGTTGGCAAACAGACAGGGGCATATCTGGCAGCCTGTCTCATAAGCTTTTTTGAATTCCTCGTAATCAATCTCATACCAGAGGGCCTCTACACCTGGAATCTTCTTCTCATCGATGTTCATGATGTAGTCTACATACCGATCAGGATTTCCCAGGCGCACCTCAAGCCCTGCGCCGTGGCTTATGACATCGCCATACTGCTTCTGTATCGAGTCGAGAGCCTCCATGCATTCATCGGAGACAATCTCTGGTATAGGGTGACGGCGCAGATGAGCAAGGAAATTGTTTACCGGCTGTTCCAGGAATTTCATTCGCCTATATACTCCACCATTGTTCCTGTGAAGTATTTATAATCCATCACACTCTGCAGATAGTCAGTCATAATACTATAATATTTGGTTTCGGCCATAAGATACTTGCTGTCCTGGTTGAACATGTCGTCCACAGTTATAATACCAGCGGCAAAACGCCTTTTTTCGTTTTCATACAGCTGCTTCTGCATCTTGAGGGCATCGTTTGCACTTATAACCTGCTTATAGTATTCGTTCAGTTTGTAAACTGTCTCCTTAAGCTGTGATGCCAGCTGCTGTCTTGCCTGATTAAGCCGGATCTGGGCCTGCTTGCAGTTTGCCTCTGCCTGCTCCGCAGCACCGGAGCGGCTGTTGTTTGGAAGCGACATGGAGAATATGAGGGCACCAGTGTAATTTGCTCCAGGCACATTTTTTACATAGGATGAAAGATAATCACCTGCTGTGTCGCCATAAACAGCCCCAGTTGTTCCAGCAGAAAGGGCTACTGTGGCATCAGGACGCCGTTCAGCCTTGGCAGAACGCATAACAGCCTGAGCAGCGGCCAGCTGGCTCTGAAGGGCCAGTATATCGGAACGGGTGCTGGCCACCTGCTCCAAAAATGCAAAATCTATATCAGCCTCTGAAGGAAGTTTTTCATCATTTGAACCAAGCTCCGGGAATACGTACTCCGGAACACCCAGCTCGGTATCCACCCCCATGGCCTGCTGCAGATTATATTTGGCATTGGTAAGAGCTATACGGGCAGAAACAACAGAACGTTCGTTCTCTATAAGGTTGACCTGCATTCCCAGAAGGTCATTACGGGACCTGATACCAGCCTCTATAAGCCGGGGCATTCGGTTTATACGGTCATGGAGCGTCTGGATCATAATGTCCAGCTGCTGCACATTCTTATATGCATTGAAATAATCCCAATAGGCTGCCGATACCTCTGCCACAGTCCTGCAGATTGTGTCAGTCAGCTCATATTCCAGCTGGCGGTAATAATCCTTGGCCGCCTGTATGTTGTTGGCCAGGATAGCAGATTTGAAGGATTTGAACAGAGGCAGGGACAGTTCCAGGTTCAAGGTGCCCCGGCTTGTATGCTTGTCGCCATACTGGTTCTGGGCCATATCTGCAGCCTCTGAACCCTCGTAGGTGTCCAGTGTCCGCACAGCACCCACAGAGAGTTTGGACTGGAGACCAAAGGCAAAATTCTTCTGTATCCAGACCGATGTGGAAAGGGTATCCCGTTTTACATTATCCATACCATTGCCACCATAATAAGGGTCATTGCCGTATGGATTATTCTGCACACTGTAGCTGGCATCTGCCCCTACTGTGACATCAGCACCCCCCTTGGCCATCCTGAGTCTTCCATGGGCTTCCTGGACCGCCGCCTGCTTAAGCTGTATGACATAACTTGATTCAATGGCACTCTTAAGGGCATCATCAAGGGTTAAAGGAGGCAATACATTCTTCTCCTGCGCAGAAAGCGCAGCCGGAATAGCGATAATCAATACCAGAAGCAGAACTGCTGTTCTTTTCATTCCATTCCCCTACTCTATAACCCTGAAGACCCCTTTATCGGCCTTCTTCACATACAGCATGCAGTCGGTAATATCACCGTTGGCATCAAAACGGTATGGACCTGCCCCCTCATCCCATACCATATCAGAATGCAGTACCTTTGCAACTTCCCTGGGATGGATAGATTTTGCAATTTCCATAGCTTTAGCAAGAACCTTGAGGGCATCATACCCGTGGAGGGCTTCCATATCAGGTTCTACACCATATTTAGCTTTATATGCTTTCCTGAATGCAGTATAATTCGGATTCTTTGTATTAAAATCAAATGGAGAGACAGTGTACACATTGTCCTCATCCTGGTTTCCAGGCTGCTGGAAAAACAGTGGGTAGTCAAACTCTCCAAAGTCAATGATAGGCTGGGTAATCCCCATACTCCTGAAAGCAGGAACAATCTCATGGATATCTGGATTGACACCAGCTACAAACACAGCATCAAACTCGTAATCTCCAATCCACTTCTTGGCAACCTGAACATGGTCATTTGTAGTATTCGCAGTTTCGTAGCTTACCCGGTCCTGGATAATACAATCCTGGGATATTTTACCGAAATTAAGCTCAAATGCGTTGGCAGCCCCTTCTCCGAAGGAGTTGTTAAGATAATAGATAAGAATACGTTTCCAACCTTTCTTGGCACAGAACTGTGCTGCCCTTACTGCGGCTGAATTATCGTCAAAAACGTTCCGGAACAAATAAGGCAGTCCCTGTTGTGTCAGGTGGGGCTGGGTAGATGCCGGGCTGAACATCAGAAGTCCATAGAAATGATAGATTATGGAGTTGGGAATTGAGATTGAGGAATATGTATGTCCTAAAACAGCACATATCTCCTGATCTGAAGCAATCTGATATGCCGCAAGGTTTCCAGTGAAGAGCATATTCTCATCATCAACAAAGATAATATCCACATTTGCACCCAGTACACCACCGGCTGCATTTATCTCCTCCTGGGCCAGCTGGATTCCTTCCATAAGATGATTCACATGCTTATCCCAGGCTCCTGATGCTGCTATCTTTATACGGTGTTCTTTCTTAAGAAGGCGTTCTGAGGCAACAAACCTCTTATATGGGTAATTATCACTTTTTGCGCAGGATGCCAGCACAGCCAGTACAATAACCAGTGCAAGCAGCAATCTTTTCTTCATGGTCAAACTCCTCTCTCTCCTATGCCTGCTGGCGCTTTGCCAGCTCCGCGAAGAATCCACCTTTCTTCATAAGCTCATCGTATGTTCCGCTCTCCTCTATATGCCCGTGGTTAAGCACATAGATACGGTCTGCATTTATAATAGTACTCAGACGGTGAGCCACCACAATCCTGGTTACATTAAGAGCCTCAAGGCTCTCTTTCACCTGGGCCTGAGTCAGATTGTCCAGGGCACTTGTAGCCTCATCCAGAATAAGGATACTTGGGTTATGGACTATAGCCCGGGCTATGACAAGGCGTTGCCTCTGGCCTCCGGAGAATGTACCGCCACCTGCAGTAACTACAGTCTGCATTCCCATGGGCAGTTCCCTGATGACATCTGCAAGTCCTACAGCCTCGGCAGCTTTCCACGCATCCTCCATCGGAAGCGGAGAACCACCTACAATGTTGGAATAGATAGAGCCTTGCATGACACCGCTGTTCTGCAGCACTACTCCCATTTTGCGGCGGATACTGCCGGCATCAAAGGAGGCCAGGTCCTGGTTATCATAGAAGACAGAACCAGATTCAGGCTTCTCGAATCCCAGCAGGATACGCATAAGGGTGGATTTGCCGCAGCCGGATTCTCCAACTATGGCTATAAATTCTCCCGGTGTGATCTTCAAGGATATATCATCCAGCAGGAGAGGCATATTTGGATCATAACGGAAGCTTACATGGCTAAGCTCTATGGCACCGGAACACTTGGTAATTGCCGGTTTGGCCTCCTGTACCTCGGGAATGGCGTCCAGAATAACTTTTATCTCCTTATACATAGGAAGAATCATGATGGACTGCATCAAGGTCATGGAGGTTGCAGAAAGAGCAGTCTGGAATGCAATGAAGGCAGCCATGAATGCCAGGAAACTACCGGTGGACATCATATCCATCTTGCCTGTCTTAAGGGCGTTCATGAAAAGTGCATACATGCAGATTGTCACAAAAAGAGGATAGACAGAATTCATTGTGGTGAAGACAATATCTGAGTTGCTGGCCTTGCTGACATATGTCTGCTGTTTCGAGAAAAGCCGTGCCCAGAGCGAGAAAGCCCGTTTTTCGGATGCTGTCAGCATAAGCTTGTTCACTCCAGATACAATCTGGAACAGGGTACCCGATATCTTACTGGTAAGAGGAATAATCTTCTTGTTCCAGTTAAGCTTGAAGGATGCAAGAAAAAATGTCACAACTATAGGAATAACAGCAAACAGAGCAGCCCATTTGACAAGATAGCGGCTGTAGTGGAAAAGCTGGACAAGATATACTAAAGCAAATACAAAGGTCATGAAACTCAATAAAACGGTACCGAACACAAGGGCACTTATCATGGTGACAGTAAGAACCTTCTGAGCCAGGTTTCCTGCGGCATAATGCTTGAAGAAGATGACCGGAAGCTTAAGAAGCCGGTCCATGATAGAGGACTGAAGCAGGAAATCTTCTCTTGTGCCCACCCGGGTAATGGCAAGAACTTTTATAATATCGAATATACCTGCAGAGATGATGCACAGGAGCACAAGGAATGTCAGATGAATCACAAGATTTGATGCAGACTGTGGAATAGCGGAATCGACAAACATCTTGGTAAGAATAGGAACAAGCAGCCCAACTACAGAACTCAGGAGACCAAGTACAACAAACAACATTATATCCCGTGACATCTTTCGGGAAGAGAAAGCAAATTTGAGCAGATCCTTAAGGGACAGCTGCGATGTTCCCAAAGGCTTGTAGAGCATGATTGCAATGCGGTGGATAAGATGGGCATTCTCTGAAGTTATCTTAAACCGTTTATCAAGCTGAGGGATGACACATAGGTATCCACCGTTTTTCTCAGGCAGCAGGGCAGCAGGTTCCAGCTTTTTGTCCCTATAATACCCGAATATTGCACCACTGTCAGTTTTCCACCAGCCATCCTTAAGGTCAAGAGTTCTGATGCGGACATTGTTGTCTTTTGCCAGTTCGGAAAGAGCATCTCTGTCCGTATAGCTTTTCTCCATCAGCGGCTTAATCACAATATCATCAAACTGTGCCACCAGTTGAGCCACCTGCACTATTGCAGATGCATCTTCTGTCAGGTTGGCGAAGGTTTTATCCTCATCCAGCACCGATTCAATTTCTTTGAGAGAAAGATCATATGCATTATCTGCATCAGTCTGACGCTGGGTAAAGAAAAGCTCCTCGTCGTAGGTATCGGCAGCACGGATTGCGTACAGATCACCGGCAAGGGACTCGGCAAATTCCTTTATGGCCGCTTCCCTGTCTTCTGCTTCCAGAACATCGGGGAAAGAGACCTTCTGGCTCAGACCGCGCCGGAGCAGCACCGATACATTTGCAAGGGTCCGGGTAAGAAGCTCATCCCCATCCGGGCCATCAAATACTTCCATTCCTACCGGCTCAATATGAGATTTAAGAGTTCCTGCAAGAACAAACCGGACAGCCCTCACCGGCGGCAGGGAAAGGATTATATCCCCTTTCTTATAGGTGGCTATCTCGGTGCGGGCGCTGTCCATGCCCGACTTAAGGTGCTCCACTGCAAAAAGATATACTGTTCCCTGCAGGACACGGTAGAACTGGCTGCCCCCGGAAAGCTCAAACAGAGTGCCGTTATGTAAAGTAATTATATTCTCCATATCCACCCTGCCTACATCGTCTTTATCAGATCTCTATAGAGACCTTCCACTGCCACCAGCTGGTCATGTGTACCACGCTGGACAACCTTTCCATTATCCAGCACCAGAATCTCATCGCTGTCCCGGATGGTGCTGAGCCTGTGTGCAATAATAATACAGGTGCAGCCCCGGCGGCGTATATTCTCATCCACAATCTGTTCTGTAACCGGGTCAAGAGCACTTGTGGCCTCATCCAGCACCAGTATGCGCGGGTTACCTACCAGCGCACGGGCTATCTCAAGCCGCTGCCGCTGTCCGCCGGAGTAGTTTTTTCCACTCTCCTCCACCAGGCTGAAGTAACCACCCTGCCGGGTCATAATCTCATCATGTATACAGGCATCCTTGGCTGCCTGGATATAAGCAAATTCATCAGTATTTTTACCGCCCCACATGGTCAGGTTGTCCCTCACTGTCCCTTCGAACAGGAAAACATCCTGATCCACCACCGCAACTGAGCTTACAAACTGAGCCCGTGGAATCTGTGAAAGAGGCTTGCCGTCAAAAAGAACTTCGCCGCTCCAGGGCAGGAACAGAGAGCTTACCAGCTTACCAACTGTGGATTTTC
>JAEEGK010008215.1_pt1 | contig 24684 bp, 23 predicted proteins | sample 8958771 | NCBI WGS metagenome assembly JAEEGK01 (sample SAMN16246547, study PRJNA631951) | gut metagenome | biome: gut microbiome; feature: rumen; material: SC-attached | host: Bos | place: Iran: Karaj | collected 2018-10
CCCACGTGGGCGAGGTCGTTCTGCTTCTGCTGGATGATGTAGTCGATACCGTAAAGGGCTACGCGGCGGTAGTCACCCACGATACGGCCGCGACCGTAAGTGTCCGGAAGACCGGTCAGCAAGTGAGCCTTGCGCACGGCGCGAATTTCCGGAGTGTAGCAGTCGAATACAGCCTGGTTGTGAGTCTTGTGGTAGTCGGTAAAGATCTTGTGGAGGTCTGCGCTCGGCTCGTAGCCGTACTGCTTGCAGGATTCTTCGGCCATCTTGATGCCGCCAAACGGCATGAAGGCGCGCTTCAGTGGCTTGTCGGTCTGCAGGCCCACGACCTTTTCCAGGTCCTTGAGGCTTTCGTTGATGTAGCCGGGCTTGTGGCTCGTGATGCTCGAAACGATGTCGGTATCCATATCGAGCACGCCGCCCTTCTTGCGTTCTTCGGCCTGCAGCTTCTGGAGTTCACCCCAGAGCTTTTCGGTGGCGTCTGTCGGGCCTGCCAAAAATTCCTTGCCGCCTTCGTATGCGGTATAGTTGCGTTGAATAAAGTCGCGAACGTTGATCTCTTCTTGCCAGCGTCCGCCCTCAAAGCCATTCCATGCTTCGCTCATGATTTTCCTTCTTTGCTCGGCTGGCCAACGCCATAAATTTAGACAGCCGAGTCTTTCGTTTTGTTGATTTTTGTTTGAGCCTCAATATAGAAAATAAGGGAGTACGCCCAAAGGTGTTTTGGGGACTATATTTTGCTTTCTTAACGAACGAATTTACAGTTTTTGTTTTTTGTAAAAGACTTAATTTAAGACCTATCAATGAGATAGGGTGGTCTAAACTTACTCGCCACGGTTCTTGGCGGCAACGTCCTTGTACTTGTTGTGATCTGCCAAATTGGAGCTAAAGAAATGCGTCATGGAGCCGTCGTCTTTTGCGACAAAATACAGGGCTTCGGTCTTGGCCGGGAAGAGTGCTGCTTCGATTGCCTTGCGACCGGGGTTCGAAATGGGTCCCGGCATGAGTCCCTTGAACTTGCGGGTGTTGTAGGGGCTGTTGCTGTTGAGCTGGCTCTTGTAGATGGGGCCGGTCAGGTTCCTAAAAATGAACCGCACCGTGGGGTCGGCTCCGAGCGGCATGCCGATGCGCAGGCGGTTGTGAAACACTCCTGCAATCAGCGGGCGTTCTTCGGGGATGCCGGTTTCTTCTTCGACCACGCTTGCAAGCGTGAGCACCTTGTGCCAGCTGCCGAGAGTCTTCCACATGGAGCCCGGGCGCTTCTGCATTTCGTCGCGGACCTTCAGGTTTGCGGCCACCATCTGCTTGAGGATGGTTTCTTCGTTGGCGTCGATGGGGAAGGGATAGGTGTCGGGGAGCAGGTAGCCTTCCAAGGAGTTTGCTTCGACTCCGAGCGAGCGGGCGAACTTCGGGTCTTGGACGAGCTTGTTCCAACGGGTCTCGTTCAGGTCCGGGTAAGCCTTTTTCAAGTAGTCGGGAATTTCCCAGGAGGCACGTCCTTCGGGGATGGTTACGCGGCGCACGGCGACCTTGCCGCTTGCGATAATGTCCAGTACCTGGGGCAGTGTAAGCCCTGCGGGGATTTCGAACCAGCCGGCCTTGAGGCTCGGGTTTAACCTTTTCATGGTCAACCGGAAGGCGAGGTCGTCGCTCCAGATTCCGTTCTGTCTTAGAATCTGGAAAACTTTCGAGGGGGAACTACCTTTGGGGACTTCCAGGAGCACAGTTTGACTGTTTTGAGCCTTTTCCTCCATCCTAGACTTGAGGTTTAGGGCTAAAAAAGTGCCCAAAAGTGCCAAAATGAGGGTCAAAATAAGTAAAATCTTCTTCATATCGCAAAAATTTAAAAGAAATTGTGACGAAAGTCAAAAATAAAAGGTATATTCGTATCTGCATTGTCAAGTTTTTAACCTGTTTCTGAGGAAAGATATGAAAAAGGTGCTTTTAATTGCTCTTGCTCTGATGGTTAGCGTTTCTTTCGCTGCTGGCAAGAAGGTCAAATCTAAGCTGGGTGACGTGGACCTGACCAAGGAAAAAGATGGTGGTTCCGTTGTTTGTACCGCAGGCTTCAATGACGAACTGACGATCCTTAAGGACGGCGAAACGGAAGTGCTCGTGAAGGGTCCTTGCGGACAGGGCTGGGTTCAGAAGTCCAAGATTGAATACGTTGCACAGGCTGCTGGTGACAAGTCCATGAAGCTCGATCAGGTGGACGTGGTCGGCTGGCTCGATAACCCGAGCGCCGTGTTCGTGTTGGAAAACGATGATCTCGACCTCGACGGTGTGAACATCGACCGTGACTTCAAGGAATACTTGCAGCACACGATGGACCGCGAACAGATGGAAATGCACAACAACGAAAACTAATTCGTTTTCCGTCGCAAACGCGTTTGGTTCCCCTGCAATATGCAGGGGTTCTTTTTTTTGTGGAACTCGTTGTTCCGCATAGGCTACAGTTAGTGTACATGCGTAAACATTATCAATTTATTATGTGCTTGAAATCACGTGAAAAAAGGGGTCCATTAATCTAAATTTGTCAGCGAAAAATTGGTAAAAAGAGGATGTATGGCAATCAATTTTAGCGCAAAGATGTTGGGCTTGGGCGTGCTCGCCATGGGCCTTGTTTCCCTTTCTTTTGGTCGCGTGGGCCCGGTAAGTGCTTACGGTGAATTGCTGGCTGGTAAAAATTCCAGTGGCAAGGGCCAAATTTATGGAGCCTGCAAGGGTGTTACCGATGGTGCCGAAGTGGCTGTGCAGGGCATGAGCCTTTTCTGGAGTATTTCAAGCGATGTGGGTGCTCCTTTCTGGACTGCCGAACATGTGGACAAACTTGTCCGTGAACAGAATATCCAGCTGATTCGTGCCCCGATGGGTGTGGATGGAAACTGGGGCGCTGGCAACTATTTTTCCAATGAAAAATATTATAAAGGTCTGATGGATATTGTGGTGCAGGCTGCTATCGATAACGATATCTACGTAATTATTGACTACCATAGCCACAATGCCGCAGACAACGTGAATAATGCAAAGGCGTTCTTTACTACCATGGCACGGGAGTGGGGTGGCTACGACAACGTTATCTTTGAAATTTTCAATGAACCTTTAGAAAACCAGTCCTGGGGTTCTATCAAGACTTACGCCGACGAAGTGGTGAAGGTAATCCGTCAGTATTCAGATAACCTGATTGTGGTGGGTAACCGCAGCTGGGACCAGTATCCCAACGAAGCGGCGAGTAATCCCGTTACAGATTCCGAGAATAATACTGCTTACACATTCCACTATTATGCGGGTTCCCATGAAACCAACCGGGAAGGGGCCAATGCGGTTTCGGCAATGAACAGCGGCCTTTCGGTATTCGTTACTGAATGGGGGACGGTCCACTCTTCGGGCAACGGCAGCTTCGATGCCTCCAATAGCACCATCTGGTACAACTGGATGAAATCGCATAAGCTTTCCGGTGCGAACTGGTCTGTGTCTAACAAAGACGAAGATGCTTCTTATTATACCGGCAGTGCGGACAATCCGTCCTATTCTACGAGTGGTCGGTGGGTAAATTCCAATGTGTTTGCTTCGCTCCCTAAATCCTATACGGCCTGCGATGGTTCCGTGCCGGTTTCTAGCAGCTCCATTGCAAGTTCTTCTAGTTCTCTTCCGGCGGGTTATACCGACTACATCGACGATTTGGAAGATGGTGATAACTATACCTTTACCGGTGGCGAATGGTACGCTTATACCGATGACGGTGACATGGGTGCTTCCACGATTACAAACGGCGAAGGAGCTCGCGGCGGCTACAATGTCGTTATTGCCGGCTCCAAGGCAGGAAACTCCACCAAGTACGTGGCCGGGGTCACCGGAGTCAAGCTTTCGCAGGGCGGCAACGAGTACGATCCCTATGTTGCCTTGGGCCTTTCTCTGAATGCCAAGCAGACCGCCTACGACCTGTCGGCCTGTAAGCAGATTACTTACAAGTACAAGGGGGCCACCCATAATTTCAAGGCCGAAGATATGGAGGTCATGGATTACGGCTACCATCAGATTCGTAAGTCTGCATCGAGTACCTGGACAACGGTGACGATTCCTTGGAATATGCTCACGCAGGAAGCGTGGCCCGAACCGGTGGATCTTTCTCAAAAGCGTATCAACAAGCTTACGTGGGAAGTCAAGGGCGATCAGCCGACTCTCGATTACTTGTATATTGATGATGTGCGTTGTGTGGGAATGGCAATTGCGCTTCCGACGTCTTCTAGCTCTTCTGTACGTTCTTCCAGTTCCGCAGCACGTTCCTCCAGCTCTGTAGCCCGCTCGTCTAGTTCCGTTGTGGCTTCTAGCAGTTCTGTGGTTCGCTCTTCGAGCTCTGTTGCGTCTTCTAGTTCCATGACGCGATCCTCCAGCTCTGTTGCCTCTAGCAGTTCTGCGGTACCTTCTTCTAGCTCGATTGCTCGTTCCTCCAGTTCTGTTGTTCCCTCGTCTAGCTCCGTTGCTTCCTCCAGTTCGGCGGTGTCTTCGTCTAGCGTAGTAAGCAGTTCTTCTGCGGCTCACGCTGTCGTTGTCAGCGGCGATTTGGAACAGGCCGTTGCTCAGAACGGTAAGCTTGAAGCCATTACATTCAAGAACGCCAAGGATTACACTCGTACTTGGAATCTGTACTTCTTGGATATCGAATCGAATAACCTGGGCTTGGTTGTTTCGGGAACTGTTCCGAAGGAATTTGCTGCAGGAACTTACACCGAAACCTTCACCATCAACACTCAGGAATACAAGCTGAATCTGACGGTAATTGCTGCCGAAAGTAGCTCCTCTGTAGCCTCTAGCAGTTCTGCGGAACCGACCTCTAGCTCTATCGGAACAACGGGTATCGTTGCTCAGAATATGGGCTCTCTGAAGCTTTCTGTTGCAGGCCGCATGTTGAATGTCGGCGGTGTCGAATGGGCTGACGTCAATGTGTTCGATATGCAGGGCCGTCCGGTGGCAAGCTTCAGGCAGGTGAAGGGTGCCGTGAACCTCGACATGCTCCGTCAGGGCAACTACATTGTACGCGTGAGTGTGGGCTTCGACAGCCTGACTCGCCGGATTTCGATTAAGTAAATGGATTTGTAGGTGATAATGCCCCTGCCGAATGGCGGGGGCTTTTCTTTTGCATAGATTTGCATATCTGCATACATTTCTGATGTTTTTTTCTATATTTTGGGCCCATGAGATTTTCGGATGGTGTAAGAGATGGCTTTCCTATAGGACTCGGCTACTTTGCGGTGTCGTTTTCCTTCGGTATTGCCGGGTCCAAGTTGATTAGTTGGCCGCTGGTCACCTTTATTTCGATGACGAACTTGACCTCGGCGGGGCAGTTTGCTGGTTTGCAGATTATGTCCGATGCTGCAGGTACTTTTATTGAAATGGCGATAGCCACCTTCTTTATCAATTTGCGTTATAGCCTTATGGCGATTTCTTTGTCGCAGAAGGTGGCGCCGACTTTTGGCACTTTCAAGCGCTTGCTTTTGGCAACGGGAATTACCGATGAAATCTATGCCCTTGCGGTTAGTCAGAGGGAACCGGTGACTGCCCGGTATTTTGCAGGCCTCATGGCATTGCCTTATATAGGTTGGTCTTCGGGTACCTTGTGTGGGGCGATTTGTGGTGAAATTTTGCCTGCTGTCGTGACGAATGCCTTGGGCGTTGCCCTCTATGGCATGTTTATCGCTATCGTTGTTCCGCAAATGAAGGTGCACCGCCCCACGTTTATCGCTGTTTTGATTGCGATTGCCTGCAGCCTTGCGTTCAAGTTTGTACCGGCGCTCAGTGGCGTGACGGTTGGCTTTGCTATCATCATTTGCGCTTTGGTAGCCTCGATTATCGGTGCTGCACTGTTCCCGATTAAAGACGACGAGGAATCGCAGGAGGATGCATGCACATAAGAGATTACTTCTTGTTCCTGCTGGTTATGGCAGGCGTGACTTACCTGTTGCGCGCGGTTCCCTTTGTCTTGCTGAAGGGTAAAATCAAGAGCCGTTTCTGGCGCTCCTTCTTGGCATATGTGCCTTACACCGTGCTTGCAGCCATGACGGTTCCTGCCATTCTGTATTCGACGGATAGTGTGCTTTCGGGTGCTTGCGCCCTGATTGCTGCGGTAATTGCATCGCTCCTTGGTCAGGGGCTGGTGGGCGTTGCCGTTGTGGCGTGCCTTACCGTTCTCGGTGTCGACGGCATCTCCATGCTTTTTTAAATTTGTTCCATGCTCCCTGAACAATGGAAAAAAATCCAGGACATTTGCGATAGGCTGTCCAAAGTCACCTACGAGAATCTGACGAAAATTATCCGTCTAGAGTCGACAGGGAGTTCTTCTGCTGCGCAGAAACTGGATGACAGTTTCCAGAATGATGTGGACGCCTGGATGGGTGGCGGTACATGCTTTAGCATGACCTGGCACTTGTATCAGGTTTTTAGGGACATGGGATTGAACCCGCGTCTTGTCATGGGCCATAAGCGCAAGGAACGCAACATTCACTGCGCATTAATATTGCCCGATCCTGATGGATCCTTCGACTTCGAACCTGCCGGTTCTTCGCTCAGGATGACATTGGCTTCTAATTCTGATTTTCTCTCGTCTACTGAATACCTCTTCGATCCCGGTTACCTGATTTTTGATCCGCTTCCGATACCCTTGCCGCAGCCGCAGGGAACGGGCTCTGCGTTTTTTCCGTTAGTGCCTAATTGTGTCAAGCTTGTGCGTCCGACTGCAGATTCTATGGAACTTTGGACTGGCGGTGCGGGCGCTCCCATGAAACTTCGATTCGAATACCCTGTAGAGGGAGTGTCTGTGGATGAATTCAAGCAGCACTGGAATGAAAGTTTTTACCGGGAAATGATGACTTATCCGGTGCTGAACCGTTTGGACCGAGAAAGGGGCGTGCAGTATTATTACCAGAAGGGCAACCTCGTGACCCGCGATGCCAATGGTTCCCGCATCGAAAAAATCGAGGAGTCATCTCGCGTTGAAACTTTGAGCCGCATTTTTGACTTGAAACCCGAGCTCATTGAACGGGCCTTGGTTATATTGAAAAACCGCTAAAAGCCCTCTTTGTAGACAAATATTTTCACTATTTCTTAAAAAAAATATATCTTTGCTATACAATAAAGAGGTGAAAATATGAAAAAACTTGCCCTAGCAGTCCTGTCTGTCGTTTCGCTGGCTCTTATGGCTTGCGGTCCGTCTAAACTCGAAATCCAGGAAGCATCTTCGCAGAGCGATGTAATCATCGAAGTGCGCCAGGTTTTGAATGACTCCATCAGCCTCTTTGTGGGCAATACTTTCTACCTCAATTCTAAGCAGGCTATTGCTGACGAGATGTATCCGCTTTTGGTCAGTACCCGTGACCCGGCTGAACTTGAAAAGCCGACCGCAACGGATATTCTGAATAACGATGAAGACCTTTTGAATTACCTGCGTCGTAAGTCTCCGGACCTGATGAACGTGGGTATTGTGATTGGTGAAACCGCCTACAACGAAATTGGTTTCGAAGAAGAACCCGTTGTTGCAAAGCTGACTGCGGTTTTCAAAAAGTTGCAAGGTGGCTCGTTGGTTCTTTTCCATGAAAAGGCTGGCGAACTCACTGACATGAAGAAATTGTACTAATAGGAAAATATGAAAACGATTCGTAATATAGTTTGTGCGGGCACGTTGTTGCTCGCTTTCTCTGCATTTGCCCAGGACGATCTTTGGGGAGATGCTGTCGTTAGTAAGCCCAAGGTGGTTGAACAGCCCAAGCCGGCTCCCGCTCCGAAGCCAGCTCCTCAACCCAAGCCCGCTCCGGCTCCCGTACAACAGGCAAAACCGGCTCCAGCGCCGCAGCCTGCGCCTGCTCCGGCCCCCGTGCAGCAGGCAGAACCAGCTCCAGCGCCGCAGCCTGCGCCTGCTCCGGCCCCCGTGCAGCAGGCAGAACCAGCTCCAGCGCCGCAGTCTGCGCCTACTCCAACTCCCGTACAGCAAGCCGAACCGGCTCCTGCCCCGCAGCCGGCTCCTCAACCGGTTGCAAAACCCGTCGAGAAGCCCGCCCCCGCCGCTAAAGAGGTTGCCGCAGCTCCTGCCGCCCCCGCCAAGACTTCTTCTGACCCCGGGATGAAACGCTTCTGGGCTGGTCTCATTGTTGCTGGGACCTACAACGATTTTCATGGCACCAAGTTCGGTTTCGACAATATCGAATCGGGCGAAGGTTACCAGTTGAAAGTCAAGGGATCGGATGATGTCATGGCCAACTATTGGGGCATAGGTGCCAATGTGGGCTTGAGTGGCTTGTTCCTGATTAACTCCTATTTTGGCGTTCGTGCCGATTTGGCCCTTGCATCGAGGCGCGGTGACGGCGAATCCGATGTTTCGGTAAGACTGTATTGGGATGACGAAACCCGTCAGCCCGAAAAATCCGATATCAAGATGAAGTATTATGTGCGCCAGATGAATATCGATGTGCCTCTGGCCTTGCGCTTTATGTTCCCCTCCAGGGTTTACCTTGAGGCGGGTCCCATGATGTCCTTTAATCTGTATTCCAAGACCAAGTTCTCGGTGACTGATATTTACGGTACCGAAGAATTTAGGGAACACGATTGCTTTGACGTATTCGAATTTGCAACGGTGTACGGAATCGGTGGAATGCGACCCATCGGAAAAACGATGCTTGATATTGGACTTCGTTTTGTTTATGGCATTACGGCCCTTAGCGATGCCGATGATTCTCCCAAAACATGGCAGTGGCAGTTCAACATTGCTTTCTGGTTTATCTAAAGGAGTTTGAAAAATGAATACGATGATAAAGAATTTTGTTTTTGTGTTGCTCCTTGCTATGGTTGGAGTGCAAAGCGCGTTCGCGTTGAGGTGCGAGGGAACGATTCATGTGAAGGTTCCCAGCACTTGGTCTTCTCCAAATATAATGATTGACGGAAGTTGGATTAAGCTTCCTGCAGCAGCTTTGCAAAATGGATGGTATGTGCTGAATGCAACGGAATTTGGTGGATCGATTTCAGAACGATTTATTTTTGCTGAATCGGATTGGATGGGCGCAGGAATTACGACTAAACACTATAATGTAAAAGGTGGTATAGATGGATGGCGTCAAGATGATGCTTTTTCGTGTGAAGATTTGTCTTTGGGAAATCTTTATGTTTATGAAAATCCTGTAGTTCCTGGAACGACTGTTTATGGTCCGAATCCTCCTGATGCCAAGTATTTCTTTGTGATGATTCCGCCAGATATGGAAGAATGGATGGCGGATCTTCCTATGCTAAGTTTTGATGGGGGCAAGACGGGAAAACCCCTGACTGCTGTGGCGGATATGTGCGGTTGGTATTCCTATATATTCTGGAACGAGGAAATCTCGGATAATGTGGTGCTTTATCGTGATGGAGCCGCCATTGATCCTGTTACGGGAATTCATGAAGATCTGATTGGTTTGCGCGGCAATTGGGAAGATTCTGATGTTGCAACCCCGATTCCGATGGGATTGTTTTTCGGGATGGGTGTAGATTCATTGTTCTTTGTTCCAGACGAAGATCAAAAAACAAATGAAGATGGCTTTTATTTCAGTGCGGCTGAAATTGATGGTATCGAAGGGACTTGCTCTTATTCGCTAGCGGCAATCATTTATGATACCGATGCCCTGTTGCATCCGTCGTTCTCTTGTTATTCTGCTGGTGGCGAGGGCTGTCAGCAGGGCGCTCAAGGTGTTCCTCTTACAACAGCGCTGAATGCTGTTAATGCCTGCATAGGTGTAACGCCAGGAATTGTGGAATCTACCTTGGATCCCACAACGAAAAAACCGAAACTGGCTAAGGCTGGTGAAAAGTGCTTTATAAATGAAAAGTTCTTTAACCAGTTGTTCAATTATACCGAAGGGGTGAATGAAAAGAGTTGTTTTGATATGCCGTTCTGGCGTTCTCAAGACGGTAAGTGGGAATTTGATTCGGACTATTATACAAGTCCCGGAGCGGCTGTACAAGGCGGCTTTTATCCGGTGGAACTTTCGAAGGATGCGACTATCTTGGCTGCAGATCCGACTCAAACACCTGTGAGTCAGGCACGTGCCAAACGTCTGGCTGAAGGCCCGACTTTTTATGCTCCTTTATTGCGAGAAAACGATCCTATAGAAGGAGCCCCTGTACTTGATATTGCTTGTAATGGACCTGGTTGGGACGGCGGCCATGATTGCACTGGTTTGTTCGCTGATGGTGAATATACTGAGGCCGCTTTTGAAGATTGGTATCCGGGGCTTCAAGGTATGTTTGGCTGGAGCGCATATTATAATGCACCTACCGGTTGGCCTTATTTTGAACAAGGTACAGAAACGTATACAAGTTCGACTAGTATCTCGGCAAATCCTCGCTGGTATTCCGAAAAAGGTCGCAACCAGCATTTCTGCTTTGAATCCCATGCAAAGTTTACTCACAAGCCGGGACTGCGCTTTAGCTTCCGTGGCGACGATGATATCTGGGTGTTTATCGATAATAAATTGGCGGTTGATATTGGCGGTACCCATTTGGCGGCCCCTGGATACGTGGATCTTGACAGGTTCGAAGGCCTAAGTGGATCATTGGTGTATGGTAACAAATACGATATCGATATTTTCTTCTGTGACCGTCGTACCACAATGAGTAACGTTCGTATCAAGACGAACATGTATATTCAGCAGAAGGTGGGAATCGACATCAAGAAGACGAAAAAAGCCAATGGCGAAGAAGATTTCCATGTTTGCTATACTCAAGCGAATGATGGCTCTTGCGCTGCCGCTATGAGTGCCATTGCAGAAGTGGATACCGTTTGTGATGAGAATATTGTCAATGTCGGTATTCCTGTGTCTTACACCTTGGTGCATGGGAACACAATTGATTCCGAACCTGAAGAAGGCTTTGCCAATATTTCTACTCCGGGTGTGTACAAGTGCGGTATCGACCTGACGAATATTACTTCACCTAAGATTGACAAATCTAAGGTTTGCTTGAATCCTGGCCGTTATACGTTATTTATGAATATCAATGGCAAGTCTGCGAAGGTGGCTACTTTCCGTGCCGCAGGTGGCAATGTAGATGTGGTCTATCGTAACGCCGTTACCAAGGATGCCAACGATGAAGTAGTGCCGGACGGAAATATCTTGATTCAAACGTCTGCCTTGGGAGGTGACCTTGTTCCGGTCTATATTTCCAGTGTCGATGAACCTCTTAATGACGGAGAACCGTTAGAAGTGTTCCCGCAAGAAGCATCGGGAATTATGTATACGCTTTCGTACAGCGATGTAATGGAAGTATTCTACAAGGATGCCGATGGTAAGCTTGTTCCCCTGACTTCGGGGCAGAAGCGTATAGTAGGAACGTCTGGTATCGATACGGTCTATGCGACTGTTTCTATGAGCAATTTGACCAAGCCCATCGAATCATTTGACATTAAGGTGTCTGGTGGCAAGACGGTCATGTCGATCAGCTATTACCTGCCGAAGTTGGCATTCGTGTCTACTTCTGATCCGACGACAGCTGTTCAAGAAAAGGGACAACAACCCGATGCCGATGGCACTTACGAAGAACGTTGGGTTGGCTCTGTTTATGATTTGTATGTGGCGATTCTTAAGCCCGATGTGAACGGTAAGTATTATTTCTGTCAGCAGGAATGCGATGGAATCAAGATTCACAAGGGTATAGAGACTTCTCCGAAAATTGAGTTCGTTTCTGATACCGTTGCCTTTGTAAACGGCGTTGCGACGGTTTCTGTGCGTTCGCTCAAGGCGTATCGTTACGACACTGATCCCGAATTCGATAATCCGGCAACAATTGCTGTGGAATACAACGATGCTGTGGGAACGACCTATTCGCCCATTTATTTCCGCCAGTCTCCGGTACCTTACCCGGTTATGGCCGATGTGTTTGACGTGCATGGTGCTACGCCAGCCCAGAAATTCAAGATTCCGGAACCGTACTTTAGCATGAATTACGAGTATCTGGATGGTATTGCGGATTCTGTGGCAATCTACTTCAACCGCGCCCTTCACAAGGATTCCTTGCCGAGTAAGGTCTGTGTGCTGTGGGATTCTGTCTCTGCAGAAACCCATAACCCCTACGAAGAAGGTTTCTCAACCTCTCCCAAGGACACCCAAGTTTATTGTAACGCTTTGATCTCGTTGGATAGCGATAATATTGACTGCTCATCGAAGAAGGAAGGCTATTGTTCCAATGTTGTTACCGTGGGCGGAGTCGCACTTTCTAAAGAAGCGAAGACTGCCGGCGTGGGCAAGGTTTATGCCTATTCCGAATTCCAAGATAGGGGCAAATTGGTAAAGCAGAGCTTTGTAGGCGCTCTGACGGACCGAATTGCTCCCGTGCCGTTGCGAGCCGAGCTCTTTACCATGAAAAATGCAAAGGGTGAACCTACAGGTCGCGATAGCTTAGTATTGACGCTTTCTGAACCGGTTGTGTTGAATACGGAATCCAAGAAGCGAGTATCCTTGGGTTTTTATCTGAATTCTGCAACTAGCATCAAGTCCGAGGCGGATCGCTATGTCTCTACAAAGGTGGAATCTGAACTGGATCCGTCCATTACGACCGATGGCGCCTTGGGCAAAGTCCGCTTTGTTTACGACAACAAAAAGCTTTCTCCGCAAGTGGGCGATTATGTGCGCTTGATGGCCGATCTGGATAAGGTATACTGGACAGACCAGGTTAAGCTGAGTTCTAAGGATACTTTGCGCGCCAAGGCGGATGCCGATTATCATTGGAATTCGCCGACGGCCTATAACGAGACGATTCGCTTGCCTTCGCCGTGGGTGCCCGTGATTAAGGAAGGTAGCTCCAATAACAGTGAGGAAAAGTCTCAAGAAGGTGACGAAGAATTCGCAGAACCGTCTTTCCGCGTCAAGATGGTTGGTCCCTTCCAGTTTAAGATTGTAATGGACGAACCGGTTACTGCATTGCAGAAGACTTATGCCGTCATGGACCTGCAGGGCCGTGTCGTGCAGCGCGGCAAAATCACTTCTGCGGAAACCGTTGTCCCTGCACTGGGTTCCGGCTCTTATGTGGTAAGGATTGGCATTGCCATGCGCCGTGTGAACGTAAAGTAGGCTGAATATAAAGTAACGACAAAAACCGCGACTTGTGAGTCGCGGTTTTTACTTTTTAAAAAGAAAAAGTCTAGGGGAAAAACTAAGGTTTTCCCCTACGCCTTATTAGTCGGGGCTTGGCGGGCGACAGGAGCGAGCTGACCATGTTTGCGGAACAGGTGCTTCACGAGTGTGCCGAATCCACGCATCACGCGGTAGCGTTCGCGCGGGTTCTTAATCGCCATGATGCCCTGACGCAGAATGTAGCTCGGACGCAGGTAGAATTCACGGCGGGCCTTGTCGCAGAAGTCCACGAGTGCCTGGCTGGTGAGTTCGCCGCGCTGGATTGTGGTGCGGTGGAAACCGTCCTTGTCCAGCCATTGGTTGTAATCCTTTGTCTGCAGGGCGCCGCTTGCGAGAGCTTCCTTGTAAGCTTCGGTACCGGGGTATGCCATGATGGGGTAGAACTGAGCCGTATTCGGGTTCAACTTCTTGGCGTAGTTCAGCGTCATGCGGAGCGTTTCCGGCGTGTCGCCTGGGTTACCGACCATGAAGCAGCCGTGCACCAAAAGTCCTGCCTTGCGGGCGTTCTTGGTGAACTCGATTGCCTTGTCGGTGTTTTTCACACCCTTGTGGATGTTCTCGAGAACCACCGGAGATGCGCTTTCGAAGCCCACGCACATTTCGCGACCGCCGGCCTTCTTCATGAGCTTGAGCAAGTCGAGCGGAACATCGGCGCGGGCGTTGCAGCTCCAGGTAATCTTGAGGCCGCGTTCCAGAATCAGGTTGCAGATTTCGCGGACGTGTTCGTGGCTTGCGGTAAATGTGTCGTCTTCGAAGAAGACCTCGCCCAGGTCGTCAAAGTTGTCCTTGATGTACTGCAGTTCGTCCACCACATCCTTCGGGGAGCGACGACGGAACTTGTGGCCGTTCAGCGTCTGCGGAATCACGCAGTAGCTGCAGCGGTTCGGGCAGCCACGGCCCGACAGGATCACAATCAGCGGGTTCAGATTGGCGCCGTAGAAATACTTCTTGTAGCAGCTGTACAGGTACTTGCGGTAAACTTTGGAAACCCAGGGGATTTCGTCCAGGTTTTCAATCTTCGGACCTTCCGGCTGGAAGTCGACAGTGCCATCGGCCTTGCGGAAGGCGAGGCCAGCGATACTAGAAATTTCCTTGATATCGCCGCGCAGGTAGCGGGCGAGGTTCCTTGCAGTGTAGTCCGCTTCGCCGATAATCACGAAGTCGAGGCTCGGTTCCATTTCCATGGATTCCAGCGGTTCGGCGGTAGCGTGCGTACCCATGATAGCGATCTTGGTTTTCGGCAGAGCTTCCTTAATGGCGTGCACCACCTTCAGGTCGTTCAAAATACTTGGCGTACTCGTGCTGCAAACCACGAGTTCGGGGTCAAACTTCTTGATGCCATCCAAAGTCTGCGTAAGGTCCAGTTCCATGGCCGGGCTATCGATGAGCTGAATCTCGTTACCGTCAGCTTCGACAGTGCCGGCGGCATAACTTAAAAACATGGGCCAATAAAGAGTAGAAGACTTGGTCACGCACGGACTGCGGGACTCGCGACTGAACATCGGATGAAACGGGGGATTTAAAAAAGTAATGCGCATAAGCAATGGCAAAATACATAATTATCGGTGATAAAGCTACATTTGTAACCGATGAAAACGTTATTTTCGTTGTGTATTTCTCTATGTGGGCTCTGCTCGATTGCGCTGGCGCAGAATTCGCCAGCGGTAGCGCTTGATACGATAAAAGAATTTTACGCCGAAGGTACGCTTTCACGCCTTTACGCAGTCCAAAAAGGGACGAACATTCGTGAAGGAATCGCCTACAGTTATCACCCCAATGGCAAAATCGCAGTCGAGGCTCCTTATAAAAACGGTAAGCTTGACGGCGTGTTCAAGAGCTATTTCGAAAACGGAAAAGTCTGGCAGACCATAGGCTATAAGAACGGAATCGAAGAGGGAATCTCGACGATTTACTTTGAGAACGGAAAAAAGAAAAGTAAAGAAGTCTATCGTTCCGGTGTGCTCGACGGCATGACCGAAGAATGGGACGAACAGGGCAGACTCCGCCGCAAGTTGCCGTACATGCGCGGGCAGTTACATGGTACTGCAAAAATCTTCGATGAACTCGGCGGCCTTAAAGAAGAAATGATGCTGGAACGCGGATTGCGTCAGGGACCATACCGCCGTTACAAAAAAGGCGTCATGGTTCTCGAAGCGGAATTTGATCAGAACCGCTGCGTTAAGAATTGTGATTTTTAAACGTAGCCAGCCCATTCGGCCGCAACACTGGGCGACGCTTTGCGAATTTCTTTCGCATGTTCGCTGTCGTCGGCAATCGCGATATCGCCGTTTGCAATTTTCGTCTTGATGTCTTCGAAAGATTTCGGTTGCTTGGATTCAGGTAACTGATCTCCCGGTACAATGCAGGGGGCGTCAATAGCGGTTTTTGCTTTATCTTTTACCGGAGAGTATTCCCTGGCGGCGGGTACTTCGTAGAATTTATCTTCTTCGGGGCACCAGGCCATAAGCTTTTTGCCGTAAACGCAACCGGCGTCAAGCCCAATAAACCCGGGCAGATTCACGAACCCCATCTTGGCCCAATGTCCGAATACGATAGTTTTGTTCCAGTTAATTTGTTCAAACCAAGGCCTGTCGTTCCAGTATCTTACGGATAAAATAACTTCGGGATCCATGTCCTCTAGTCTGACCTTTCCCGGTTCCAAACCAGCGTGAACTAGCAGTGCATGTGGGGTGTCTCGCCATAGGGGCCAAGTGCTTACTTCGGCTGCGATTGCGTGCCAAATTTCCATGGGGAGCTTCGCGAAGCGGGCTCGCTGCTTTTCAGTCCAGCCGCTTTCGGGCAGTTCCAATGCGCGAATCAAGTGCTCTTCGTGGTTCCCGCGCACCGTAAGGATTCCGTTGTCCTTGACGAATTTCAACGCCCGCAACATGTCGGGGCCTTTGTTGATGATGTCGCCGGTCTGGTACAGCGTGTCTTTGCCGCGTACAAAACCGAATGCGTCTACAATGCGCTCCAGTTCGTCGGCGCAACCATGCACATCCCCGATGTAAAGAGTTCTGCTATTCATAGCTAGAGTGTCATCCTGAGCTTGTCGAAGGATCTAAACGTGTACCGCCTGGCGGATTTTGTTGAGCTCGTCGGCGGTGAGTTCGCGGAATTCGCCGGCGGGCAAGTCGCCCAAGGTCAGCTTGCAGTAGCTCACGCGCTTGAGGTCGCGGATCTCGTAGCCCACGGCGCGCATCATGCGGCGGATTTCGCGGTTCTTGCCTTCGATTAGCACGAGTTCGGCGAATCCTTTCTCTAAATAGATGTCGGTGGCGAATGCGATTTCTTCTTGCTCGGCGCCTTCTTCGCGAATGTCGACGCCGTCTACCAGCTTTTGGGCGGCGTGCTCGCTCAGCGGGCGGTCTGTCCACACGTAGTAGCTGCGCGGAATTTCGTAGCTCGGGTGCGTGAGTCGGTGCAAGAGTTCGCCATCGTCGGTAAACAGCAACAGTCCGCGGCTCTGCAAGTCCAGGCGGCCCACATACTTAAGGCTCTGGTAGGCGGGCGGCAAGTAGTCGTACACGGTGCGGCGGCCCTGCGGGTCGGTCTTGGTGCAAACGCAGCCGGCCGGCTTGTGGAACATGATGGTCGTCGTCTTGCGGGGGAGCTTGGCGGGCTTGCCGTCGACTAGGATTTCGTCGGCGTTTTCGTCAACCTGGTGGCCGAGGTCCTTAATGACTTCGCCATTCACCTGCACGCGGCCTTCTTCAATCAAGGTGTCGGCGGCGCGACGGCTCGCAATTCCACAGAGTGAGATGAATTTATTGATTCTCATAAAGCAACCCGAATCTTAAACCGGCTGTACTTATTTTAAATGTTTCGACGCGGAGCTTCTCCAAGAGCGACTTGAGCCAGAAAAGCCCGCAAATAATGACTTCGTGTCGGCCGTTTTCCAGGCCCGGGAGCATGGCGCGGAGTTCCTTGGACAAATTGGAAATACGCGTAGTGACAGCGTCCAAGTCGCTGATCGAAAGTTCCAAACCTTCGATGGCCTTATAGTCGAACTGTTGCTTGTTCAGGTAGACCATGGCGAGGGCAGTGCCCGTGCCGCCAATCAGGTAAACCGGCTTCTTGGTCATGCCCTTGAAGCTGACTTCCTTGAAGGTTTCCTTCACGAACTTCTTGTATTCCGGGCCAGGAATCGGGCCCATGGCCTTGAACATCTTGAGGGCGCCCACCGGAATCGAGAACGTATTGTCCCCATTGCTGAGTTCGGTCGAACCGCCACCGATGTCAATCGTGACGAGGCCTTCGCCGTGCCATTCCTTGACCGAGCGGTAGGTGAGCTTGCCTTCTTCTTCGCCACTGATAATTCGCGGCTTGATCCATAAGGCTTTTTCGACTGCGGCAATGACTTCGTCCGGGTTCTCAGCGTTGCGCATGGCTTCGGTCATCACGGCGGCTTTGAGGTTTGCACCCAAGGCGTGCAAATCCATGCGGAACTTCGTCATGATGGCTTCCAGTTCCTTGATTCGCTTTTCGGTGATGGCGCCGTGTTCGTAAATGTCTTCGCCCAGTCGGCAGACTTCGACTTTCTGGAGCTTGGGAACTAGCACCCCCTCCTCAAACGCCGCAATCAAGAGAATGCAGCTGTGGCTCCCGATGTCGACTGTGGCAACCAGTTTGTTATCCATTGGAAGCCTCGCTAGATCCTTCGACTTCGCTATCGCTTCGCTCAGGATGACACGTGGGTGATGCCTCATCGGAGCCAGTGACCGCTTCGTCTTTGGCTTTCAGCATACCGCTCTTAATTTTCTCTGCGATTTTCGCCGGGTTCATCAAGAACTCCTTTGCAAATGCAATCGCTTCTTCTATAATAGAATTCGGGTGCTTGCCGTTCCAGCTGGCGACCAAATCGCCGGATTCGCTACCCAGTTCTTTACCTTCGCGGAGTTCTTGCCCCATTTTCAAGGCCAACAGCAATCCCAGCTCAAAGGCGCGGGGTTCCGTTTTGCCTTCTAAAAGTTTTTCCACGCGCTCGATGCGCTGTTCATAGGGGATTTTTTCCAATTCGGCAAGGTCTTTTTCAGAAATCATAACCCAAAAATAGAAAACGAGCCTCGGAGTAATCCGAGGCTCGCCAACAAAGGAGAATTATGTTGATTACTTCTTTGCAGCCTTCTTAGCAGCGGGCTTCTTAGCGGCCGGCTTCTTTGCAGCAGCGGGCTTCTTAGCAGCGGCCGGCTTCTTGGCGGCGGGCTTCTTAGCAGCGGCCGGCTTCTTGGCGGCGGGCTTCTTAGCAGCAGCCGGCTTCTTGGCAGCAGCGGGCTTCTTAGCGGCGGCCGGCTTCTTGGCGGCGGGCTTCTTAGCAGCCGGCTTCTTTGCAGCAGCGGGCTTCTTAGCAGCGGCCGGCTTCTTAGCGGCAGCGGGTTTCTTAGCAGCGGGCTTCTTAGCAGCCGGCTTCTTTGCAGTCTTTGTAGTAGCCATTTTTTTCTTCCTTATGGTTATGTTGTGAATTAGCTGTGTATAAAATAACTTATTTTCACAAATAATCAACACCTTTTTCAAAAAAAATTAAAAAAAAGTTGTTTTTTTACAAAAAAAAGATTATGAAGTGATGCCATTCACTTTCAAAAAAATGAATTTTTAATTTGTACGTAATTCACAAAAAAGAAAAAATTTGAGCTAGAAAAAATCTAACTCAAAGAATATCAAGTAGATACGGGCTTCTTGTTTTCAATGCCACGCTTGATTTTTTTTGCGGAACTATTTCCCGGCGGCTTGTACACTCTCAATATACTTCTTGAAGCCTTCGACACCTAAACTGTACATGTCGACGAACTTCGTTGCAAACGGGGGCAGCTTGCGCGGGTGCATGCCTAAGGCATCGTGCATCACGAGTACCTGGCCGTCGGTGAACTTTCCGCCGCCAATACCGATCGTCACCGCGTTCACCATGCCGGTAATCTTGGTGCCGAGTTCTTCGGGAATGTGTTCCAGCACCATCTCGAAGCATCCCAGGCTGTCTACGTACTTGGCAGCCTCGATGATTGCGGCCGCTTCTTCTTCGGTGCGGCCCTTCTGCTTGAAGTTTTCGGCCGTCTGCGGCAAAAGTCCGAGGTGCGCGCAAATAGGAATGTCGTGGCTCAGCAAGTATTCGTGCACGCCAGCGGGAGTACCCTCGATCTTGACGCAAGAAGCTCCCACGTCCATAAAGCGGCGAGCGTTATCGTAGGCCGTTTGCGGGTCCTTGTCGCTCAAGTAGGGCATGTCGGCCACTACGTGGGTGTTGGGGGCGCCGCGGCAAACCGCCGACACAAAAATCAGCATCTCGTTCATGCCGATCTCGCGGGTGCTCTTGTAGCCGAGCATGGTATTTGCAAGGCTGTCGCCTACCAAAATCTGGTCAACGCCTGCCGCCTCTGCCATCTGGGCAAAAGCGTAGTCATAGGCCGTAATCATCGAAACTTTTTCGCCTTTAGCCTTCTTGTTCTTTATGTCGATTGGGCTGAGCATAACTTACGAACCTCCTGTAGCCATGAAAGGGAATGGATTTCTTTCAGGAATCCGATGTGATTGCGCAGATAAGATAGCAAAGCGTTCTCCACAAAGACGCGCCCCGTGAGTTTTTGTAGCGCCTGCTCGGGGTTGTTTTGCGCTAAATTCAGTTCCCAGAGCCCCTGCAATGTCTCTGCGCGGGCACGTGCGCTCTGTACACCTTGGCAATGCTTGCAAATGAGTGCACCCGATTCCGGGAAAAAGTCCGCCGCAGGTTCCGTGAGTACCTTTTCGCAGCGGCTGCACACACCAAGTTCCAGGTGGTAGCCCCACAAGTCGCAAATGTCCAGCAACCAGCGGCTAAATACCGAGTCGGCACCCGTGTTGGTCGTTGCATCTGCAGTGGGGGAGTCGAATTCTGCGAGCGCCTGCTTTAGCAAGGCGAACTCCTCGGGAATCGGAGTGGCCGGCGGCGCATACCGCAGCACAATCTCTGCCATTACTTGTGCAACCGCCAGGTTCAGCAGGGAATTCCGCAGCTCGCCGTGCCAGTCGATAATCGACGCCTCTTTAATAAATAGCAACTCGGCATTCGGGTTTTGCCGGAACACCACCTCGGAGAGTGCAAGCGGGTCAAGTGCCCCCTTGAAGGGCGATTCCTTGCGCTTGGCGCCCTTGATAATAAAACTCACCACGCCGCACTCTTCCGTGAGCGCTTTCACGATAAAGCTCGAGTCGCTATACGCAAACCGGTGGAGTACTATCGCCTGAGTTTTGATCATTTAGTCTTTCGGGAACGGTGGCCAACCCATGACCTGGCCGCCAAGCACGTGCAGGTGGATATGGAACACCGTCTGGCCCGCGTCGGCCTTGCAGTTGAACACGAAGCGTGCACCCGATTCTTCGATGCCCAGGTCCTTGGCGATAATTTGTGCGCGGTAAAGCATCTTGCCCACCAGTTCGCAGTCGGCCGGCTGCATGTCCATGATGGTCGAAATGTGGCGCTTGGGCACTACCAGAAAGTGTACCGGGGCCTGCGGGGCGATGTCGTAGAAGGCGAACACGTCGTCGTCTTCGTAGATTTTCTTGGAAGGGATTTCACCCTTGATGATTTTACAGAAAAGGCAATTTTCACTCATAGTGACTATAAAGTAGTAAAAAGAAGGGCCGCCCGTCTTTTGGAGGGGGCGACCATAATATTAATAGCAGAGAGCGGTTTCAGTCGAAAAACAGGTTCCCAGTCGTGTCGTGAACGGCTTTCCTTTATTAGTGCCTCGTACGCTCTGTATGAAGACATCAAGAGAGTGGCTTTTCTCTTTTCCGCCAGTCCACCTGACTTTAAAGTTGTATCTATTTTGTCCGCCGTCTCCGGTTTTGGCTGCGTCTGGGTCTCCGTTTATTGCCCTGCTGATAAAAAGAGGCTGTGTTGGGAATGTTCTCCACCAGTCTTGGTTGTTGATCTTTACTTTGTAGGCGGTGAAAGTGCTGGTGGATTTGATGTTGTTGCCGTTGTGATCTCTGGCGTATAAAATGTCGGCGATGGCTCCGAAACCGGCGTCCTTAAGAGCGCTGGCCCAAAAACCGCCGCCTGTAAGAAGACCGCACATGTTTTGAGTATCATCTTTGATTCTGTTTTTGTTGTCTGCTTGATAATTGGTCGGGAGTACGTCATGCATTTCCATAATGAACAACGTTACACCGTTATCGGTGGCTAACCATTTGCTTAAGCTATCTTTGTTGGTTTTTCTGTTACTGCAAGTTGCCGATTCGTCTATATCGTGTACGTCGCCTTCGTATAAAGCCCTGTTAAGGGCGTCGCGCAGGTGATAAAGCTTCATCAGGTCAATTTTTTGTCTTGTTTTTTCGATATAGTCTGTGAGCTGTGGGAGGGCGACTCCCGAAAGCAAGTTGATGACGATAATCACGACCATCAGTTCTACGATGGTAAAACCGGCCTTTCGGCTATTTCGGGTTGTTTTGTTTAAAACCTTAGTCAGCATAAGATTACCCCTTCTTCAGGTTCAACCTTGTAAATATAAAACAAAAATTTACACGGGGCTGTGACCTGTAACAAAAATATGATTTTTTTCTTATTCCAATGTGGAATAAAGGAGACTGCTTTTATTGCGGGGCGACCGAAGGAGGGGTTAATAGCAACTTGTTGTAGAAAAACAGGTGCCGAGTCGGCTTACTAGGCCTTTCTTGTTTGCTCCATTGGTGCTGAAATACACATCAAGAGAGTTACTTTTGGGGTTTCCGCCAGCCCATTTTACATACAAAACTATAGATGCGTTAGATGCTGTTATCTGAGTCGGATCGTGATTCATGAACTTGCTTATGAATATGGGCTTTTTCGGATAAGTCCTCCACCAGTTTTTTTGTATGGAGTTGTGCTCGGCCGTATAAGTTGTTGAATTTTCTTTGACATTCGCGTCGTTGCCAGCACTAGCTCTGTCGTTAATGATGTCTGCAATAGCTCCAAAACCAGCATCTTTAAAAGCGGAGTTCCAAAAGCCATCAGAAATCATGAGACCGCACATGTTATTTGTGTTTGCGGAACTATGTACGCCCTGATAGTTTGCGGGCATGGTTTTGCTACGTTGTATAATAAATAATGCCAACCCTTCTTTTAAACCTTTATCAAGGTTAGCTTTTGAAACGTCTTTGCATGCAGTATATCCTGATTTATTACTACTAAGTGTATTATTATCGTATTCGCTTTCGTAAAGGGCTCGGTTCAGGGCGTCTCGTAGATAGTATAATTTCAAAACATCCATTTTTTCACGAGACTTTTCAATCAAGTCCGTGCATTTCGGAATGGCGATGCCCGAAAGTAAGTTCACAATAATAATCACCACCATCAATTCAATGAGAGTAAAGCCGCCCTTCCATTTGTTCTGGGAGGTTCCCTGCGGCGTCTTGAACGAGCAAAACTCTGCAATTTTCTTTAAAATTCCAATCAGCATCATAACCTCCTTCTTTACTGAGGCTTAATAGCATAAATATAAAACAAAAATTTACATATGCCTGTGATCTGTGACAAAAAAATGATATTTTTCTTACTCCAACTTGGAATATGGGGATGAAAAGGAGCTGTTTACCGGATTTTGGCGCGGCGGTAGCGGCCGAGCAGGTCGAAGTAGCGGGCACGCGGCGAGATCTTTGCGGGGCGGCGCTTGCTTTGCGCAGCGGATTGTTCGCGCGATTTCTGGGCATCATCCCGTCTCTGGACTGCGGTGGTATGTTCCTCTGGGACTTCCATGACAAATTCGCGTAGGTATGTATCGTTGAAAATCGCGACAGAGAATCCTGTGGTCAGTTTCTTGTAGGTTAGGTTGTTCGTAAGCGAGTCGCCGCGGTACTCCGCGCACTTGTACTCGTCGCCGGGTACGCCCACGTAATAGTAATACGCCGAATCGCGCATTCCGGATCCGTAATCGTAAACAGTTCTTGACACCAGCGTGTCGTTACGGAAAAAGTATTCGGCGAAGGTTCGCCTGCCGCTGGCGGGGTCGTAATCCTGTTCCGACGCGTAGAGGTCCGTCAACTTGTGGACGACCGTCTGAACCAACTCGCCGCTATTGTACATCTTCTGGAAAAAGTAGACCGTGTCGCCCGCGACGGAGTCCGACAGCAGTAGCTCGCGCCCGCTCCGGGTAAGCGCCGCCTCGTTGGCCGAGAGATAAATCCGGTTGTCGACCGGGTCGTTGTCCCTGAACTTGAACACCGAATGGTGGATCAGGCCATCTTTATAGTAATATTTCTGGTACCACTCGTGGACCTCTTCGGGGGCAGGCTGCTCCCTGTAGTAAATGGAATCCAGGTGCGGAGCATTTTTTATCGACAAGAAATTGAACGCATGGATTTCGTACCACGCCTTCGTGCAAGTGTTCGCCGCGGCAAAAGCCGCCAGCGCCAGCAGGCAAAACAAAACTCTTTTCATCGGGTCCTCCATGTTCCTGCCCCGAAAGGTAGTAAAAAGAAAGCGCCCGCCAGTTTTTTTACAAAGCTTTTACAATAAAATCGGCTTCAAATGCTCCAAAAAAGCGTGTTAGTAAAGAGGGAGTGTGCCTCAACTTAACACAAAAGGAAAATACCAATGAATATCAAGTCTTTTGACGACCTTGACATTACCGACCCGATCATGTTCGGGCTCGTATTCAGCAATAAGCACATTGCGAAGCCCTTCATTGAACACTTGCTGGGTATCGAAATCGACCACCTGGAAACCCCTATCCCGGAAGCAGTCTTGAGCTACGACGCGGAGCACAAGGGCGTACGTTACGATGTTTTCGCTCGTGAAACGAACGAAACCGGGGAAACAATCCGCTCCTTTGATTTGGAAATGCAGATGGTCGATACCAAGGAACTGCCGCAGCGTGCAAGATACTACCAGAGTGTGGGCGACGGCGTGGCCCTTTCGAAGGGCGGCTATTACACCAGCCTCAAGGAACAATACATCATCTTTCTTTGTCCTATGGACATTTTTGGGCGAGGCTTTCCGGCTTACCATTTTGAAAACAGGGCGCGCGAGGACACTGGCGTCACATTGAACGATCTCACTTATAAGAATTATTATATATTTACAAGGTACAAGGATTTTACGGACCCGGTCGTCAAGGCGTACATGAAGTATTTTGCGACCCGGAACGCGGACTCCCGTGAAACTAAAACCATCAACGACCAGGTGTCTCATTACAAAGCCGACACTCTCATAAGGAACAAGTATATGACTTACGAATATGACCTTCATGAAAGCAAGGAAGAAGGCCGTGCGGAAGGGGCAGACGCCAAGGCACGCGAGATAGCTGCCGGCATGCTCGCCGAAGGCGATTCCGTCGAAAAGGTTGTTCGCATTTCTAAATTGCCTGAAGCCGAGGTGCTCGCAATCAATGCAAACCTTGCACGGTAGCCGACGCATTGTCAAAACAATGCAAATAAGGACCTGTAACCCGGCGAAAGCCGGGTTTTTCTGTTTTTCAATCCAACCTGGAATAAAAAAAATCAGTTTTTTTCTTAAAAAAATGTTTTTTTTCAAAAAAATTTGTATATATACATCATCAAAGTTCTGACTGGAATATGGCGATTTTGATGT
>JAEEGK010008217.1_pt1 | contig 24683 bp, 24 predicted proteins | sample 8958771 | NCBI WGS metagenome assembly JAEEGK01 (sample SAMN16246547, study PRJNA631951) | gut metagenome | biome: gut microbiome; feature: rumen; material: SC-attached | host: Bos | place: Iran: Karaj | collected 2018-10
CTCCTTTCTTGTCATGTTCTTAACATCAGTAAAAGCGGGGCACAGGGGGACTTCCCCTGTGCCCCTTAGGCTTTTAATAATACAGATTTACGGCTCTGCCTTACTGCATGTCAAGAATCTGCTGATAGAGGTCAGCAAGCTTTGCGGTATTTGCCTGGATGGTGGGCTGGCAGGCTTCAACCCAGGGAGCCTTGTCTTCCACCGGGATAACGGTAGCGCCGTCTTCAGCAAGCAGCTCAAAGGTCTTTGCTTCAATTTCTGCAACCTTCTCACGGCAAACCTGGGATGCATACTGGGCAGCTTCCATCACATAGCCCTGCTGCTCCTCATTGAGCTTTGCCCAGCCGGCATCGCTGATGATGATCTGCAGAGCGCCGAGGGTGTGGCCATCGAGAAGGAGGTACGGAGCAACTTCCTGGAAAGCATTGGAACGGTAGTTTGCAGTGGGCTGCTCAGCACCGTCAACAACACCGGTATTCAGTGCGCTGTAAAGCTCGGTGAACGCAACCGTCGTAGCGGATGCGCCAAGGTCGGTAACCATACCGGTCATGACCGGGTCGGAGGAAACACGGATCTTCAGGCCCTTCAGGCTGTTGATGTCGACCGCTTCATTCTTGAAGAAGAAATGACGGAAGCCTTCTTCGCCGTAGCACAGGCCGCGCAGGGGCAGACCGATTTCATGGGGCTCCAGCAGGAATTCCTGGGCCAGATCGCTGGCGGCGAAATTCCAGAAGTGATCTTCACTCACGAAGGTGTAGGGGATGGAAAGCAGCATGGCCTTTTCACAGCCGTACTGGGTGAAGGCGAAAGCGGAAAAACGTCCGATATCGGTGATGTTGCCGCCGCCCAGCAGGTTGTCCAGGATCTGGTCTTCAGAGCCCAGCACGCCGCCGGCCTGGATGTCGATCAGCACGTTGCCGCCGGAGATCTCTTCCACCTTGGCCTTGAAAGCCTTGGCGACTTCGCCCACGACGTTGCCTTCCAGGGGGTTGACTTCGGAATAGGTCAGGGTGACGGGTTCGTCAGCCAGTGCGCAGGCACAGCTGAACAGCATGGCCAGGGCGAGAACGAGTACGAGCATCTTTTTCATGTTTCCACTCCTCCAAATATGAAAAATGTTGTGTGACAGCTGCATGTGAACGAGCTGCCCTTGTTGTGCCCTATGCTATTGGAATGAAAAATGAAATTCAAGCGAATGTCAAAAATGTGCTAATAATCCAAAAAAAATGACAATTCCGGCCGAAAACCTTCGGCCGGAATCAATTGGGTCAGTGTTTCTGGATCCTCCGGATCATTTCCGCCCTTTCCCCGGAGAATTCCTCATAGATCGGCGCGACAGCGTCCTGGAAGCGTTTCCTTTCGTCCTCGCTCAGCTCGGTGACGATGCACCCGCTTTCCCGGACAATCGCTTCCGAGCGTGCTTCCCGCTCCTTCCACAGTTCCCGTTCATACTGCGCGGATTCCGCCGCGCACTGCAGCACGATATCCACGTATTCCTCCCCCAGCGCGGAGATTTCCTCCAGCGCGTTTTTGCTGATCAGCTGCGCTTCCGGCAGCCGGGAATGGGCGTCCAGCAGGTAATAGGGCGCCACCTCGTAATGACCGGTGGCTTCATAGCTGGGCCAGTTGTTTTCCGCGCCGTCGATCTTCCCGGTCTGCAGCGCGGAGTAAACGGATTCGTAGGAGATTTTCACCGGCACCGCGCCCCAGAGGGACACCATCCGGCTGAGGAAGTCCGATTCCTGCACGCGGATCCGCAGGTGCTTTATATCATCCAGGCTCGTGACCGGCGTTTTCGTATAGATATTCCGGCTTCCGGCATCAAACCAGCTCATGCCGGCCAGCCCGAAGGGCCGGATGCTCTCCAGCAGCTGCTTCCCGATTTCCCCGTCCAGCACCCGCCACATGTGCTCCGCATCTTCAAACAGGTACGGCAGCTGGAGGATCGATATTTCGGGCACAAATTCCGACAGGGTGCTTACCGACAGACGGGCAAAGTCAATCCCGCCGAACTGCATCTGGCGGAAGACGCTGATTTCATTTCCCAGCACACTGTCCGGGAACACCCGGATCGCGATTTTTCCGTCCGTCCGCTTTTCAACCAGCTCCGCAAAAAAGTCTGCGGCCTGCGTGGTGGGATATCCCTTCGGCTGGTTGTCCGCGTACCGGAACATCAGCGCAGGCTGCTCCGTTTTGGTTTCCCGGGGAATCATCGTCCAGACCGCCAGGAAAACGGCTGCCGCCAGAAGCAGTGCGCCGAGCAGGATACCGATCCGCTTCACGATTCTTCCTCCTTGCTTACCGGGGCACCCTGGTTCCGGCGGTATTCCGTCGGCGTAACCCCCGTTGTTTTCTTGAATACCCGGGTATAGTAATTCAGGCTCTCATATCCGACAGCGTTGGCGATTTCCGTGGCGGACAGGAAGGGATCCTTCAGCAGTTCCTTGGATGCGCTGATGCGGAGTTCCGTCACATAGTCCACGAAATTGACCCCGAAATTCTTCTTGAACAGCATCGAAAAGTAGGACGGATTGATATGCAGGATATCGCTGATGGAATCGAGGCTGATATCCATCCGCATGTAATTGTGCTGCAGGTAATTGTGGACGTTGGACATCAGCAGGCCGATCTTGTCTGCGGAGGAATGCTCCTCCAGGGAGGCTGCCACAGATGCCAGCGCCTCCAGCTGTTCCCGCGATTCCACCTGTCCCAGGCATCGCCGGATGGACTTCACCGTGTCCGCTTCGTTTACCGGCTTCAGGATATAGTCGAACGCACCCAGCTTGACCGCTTCGTAGGCATAATTGAACAGGCTGTACGCCGTCACAAAGATCACCTTCACGGAAGGGTCCCGCTCAACGATCCGTTTGGCCGCATTGATGCCGTTGATTCCCGGCATCTCAATATCCATCAGGACCATGGACGGTTTCCAGAATCCCGCCACATCAATGGCCTGTCGCCCGCTTTCCGCCAGCCGGGTCTGGATCTGCGGATCAAAATGACGGTGCACGATTTCGTCCAGCAGATCGCGTTCGAACTGCTCGTCATCCGCAATCAGGATCTTATTCATGCCTTTTCCTCCGCTTCACTCATATCCGCCGCGGAGATCAGCGGCATCCGGATGCTGACGGTGGTCCCGCCCTCCGGCCGGTCCTCAATGCTCAGACGGTTGCCTTCCCCGGCCAGCCGCAGCCGGGCTGCCACGTTATACAGGCCGATATGCTCATCCGGCGGCGACTGCTGCTGCAGGTGCTCTTCCAGCCGCCGGATCACCTCCGGCGAAATTCCGACACCGTCGTCCGATACCGAGACCCGGAGCTCTTCCCCGGTTTTCCGGATATCCACCGAAACCGAGCCCCCCTCTTCCTTCGGCGCCACACCATGGTAAAACGCGTTTTCCACCAGGGGCTGGATCAGGAAGGAGGGAATCATGGTTTCGGTCAGTTCGATTTCCGGATCGATATGCCAGTCCATCCGGATCCGGTCGGCGAACCGGGCATGGTAAATCGCGTAGAAATCCCGGATGGTCTGCACCTCTTTGGACAGCGGAACATAGGCGTCGTTGCTGCCCAGGGTATAGCGGAAAAAGCGGCTGAGGGAGCCCAGCAGTTCCACTGTTTCCGGGGCGTTCTCCCGCTTCGCGCGGTAGCTGATCACATTCAGCGTATTGAACAGGAAATGTGGATGAATCTGGCTGCGCAGCAGCTGCAGCTTCCCGGCGTCCACCCGGTTCTGCAGTTCCAGCGCTTCCGTTTCCTTGATGCGGAGCTTTCGCTCCATTTCACCCTTTTCACGGAGCAGGTCCATCTGTCCCTTCATGGACTGCTTCATTTCGTTGAAGGTGGACGCCAGGCGGCCCATTTCATCCTGCCGGTGGTCATCCACATCCGGGATATCGAAGTTTCCCTCGCTGATGTTCCGGGATGCTTTGGAAAGCTGGGAGATGGAAACCAGCAGGGAGCGCAGCCACAGTGCCAGCACAACGGTTGCCAGCAGCGCCGCCAGGGAACTGGCCAGGTGCAGGGCATTGTATTTCTTGCTTGTGGATGTCAGGGAAAAAACCTCGTCATGGCTGTCGAGGATAGTCTGTTCCAGCAGTTCCCGGCTGTACTGCGCCAGGTACTGGCCGCACGGGGCAGCCGTATCATAGTAAATCCGGCTGGCCGCAGACTTGTCATTGGCCTCCAGCGCCTGCCGGATCTCCTCCAGGCGCTCCACATAGAAGGGATAGGTCGTCCGCACCGCGTGAAACAGCAGAAGGGCGTTTTCACTCACTGCCCCGTCCCGGAACTGCAGGGAGGAAAGATGATCCGATGCGGCTTTCATACTGTTCCGGACATTTTCATTCAGGGCATCCGGATCCCCGTATTCCCAGTGGTATTCTTCCAGGGTCCCGATGCATTTTTCGGTTTCATGAAGGAACTGGCTGATGGTCTGGATCTGTTCCGCGTTTTCTTCCATCGGCCGGAATACATGAAGATTCTGGATCTGCGCAATGCTGATCTGGACAGCCGCGGAAACCAGCACAAGCGTCAGGAGCAGCAAAACTCTCCTGGAAAGGCTCATGCTGTGCCAGCCTAAGCGCTTCATGTTATTCCTCCTCCCGGTTCATCATTTCTGCGGTTCCGCAGCTGAAACGGCCTTATCCCCGTCAGCCGGCCGGCATTTTTCCTCTCCCAGCCCGCGGACAACCGCTTTCCATACTTCTTCATCCGGCGCGTCCGCCTGTCCGGAGGGAAGGAGAAAAGCCCGCTGCGGGCCGGCATACAGGTAGATGCATCCCTTTTTCCGGTACGCGCTGTCCGCGTCCTTCCAGGAAACGGTAACGGTTTCGCCCGCTTTGCGGTTATTGACCACCGAAAAACCGTCCCCGCGGAGCGTTACCGTATAGACCGTCTTTCCCTTTTCAAGCTTTTGCTGCGCCGCCTGCCGGTTGACCTGTCCCAGGAACATCCCGAAATAAACCACCGGCAGCCCGCAGCCGACAACCAGCAGGACAGCGGCGATCAGTCCGGACTCCGGCCTGTTGCTCAGCAGAGCGATGACAGCAAAAGCAATCAGGATCACGGCAAACACCGCCGGACGAATCCCGCGTTTTTTCCGGATCAGGGTATCAAAACACGCAAAGCGCCGGAATGTTCCGGCATCCAGCTGAACGGGAATCGTAATTTCCCGGGCATCCGCCATATCCTGCACATCCTTTTTGTCATATCCCGGCCGCAGTTTTTCTGTGTGGCCGGGCTCGGTCCTTTTTTCCATGCAAAAATATCTTACTTGCCCCGGAATGTCAATAGCGGATTGCCGGGACGGACGTTTTCGTTTTCCCGGGAATGTGGTATGATGGGAAAGTACAGAGTCCCGGACATGGAAACATATTCCGGGAAAACAGGGAGGATCATATGAGCAGTGTAAAGGAACGTTTCCTGAGATATGTGCAGGTGGAAACCACCTCCTGTGAGGCAAACGAATGCTGCCCGTCCACCCCGGGCCAGAAGGTCCTGGGGCAGCTGCTGGTCAGCGAGATGCAGGCCATTGGAGTGCAGGGTGCTTTCATGGACGGGCACGGATATGTATACGGTTTTATCCCCGCCCGGGGAAAAACGGACGCGCCGGCCATCGGGCTGATCGCCCATATGGATACCTCCGACGCGGTACCGGGCGCCACCCGGCCGCAGGTGATTCCCGCCTACGACGGCGGGACAATCCGCCTGGAAAACGGTGTGGAAATCAGCGGATTCCCTTTCCTGGACAGCCTGAAAGGCCAGGAGCTGATTGTGACCTCCGGGGATTCGGTTCTCGGGGCGGATGACAAAGCCGGCGTAGCGGAAATCATGGCCCTGTGCGAGCGGATGCTCGCGCCGGACGCGCCGGACCACGGGAAAATCTGTATCGCTTTCACGCCGGATGAAGAGATCGGCCGCGGGGCGGACCTGTTCGATGTGCCGGGTTTCGGGGCGGATTTTGCCTACACGGTCGACGGCGGCGCCCTGGGCGAGCTGGAATACGAATGCTTCAACGCCGCCTCCTGCATCGTGCGGGTGAAAGGCATCAGCATCCATCCCGGCAGCGCGAAAAACCAGATGGTCAATGCGGCGCTCATCGCCATGGAGTTTGCCGGCATGCTCCCGCCATGGGAGCGGCCGGAGCATACGGAAGGCTATGAAGGGTTCTATCATCTCACCGGCATGGCCGGAAATGAGGAATTTGCGGAGCTCCGGTACATCCTCCGGGATCATGACATCACGAAACTGGAGGCCCGGAAGGCGATGATGACTGCTGCCTGCGAAGTGCTGAACCGTCGTTACGGTGCCGGAACGGTGGCCGTGGAGCTGAAGGATTCCTACCGGAACATGAAGGAAATCGTGGAGCAGTATCCGGAGATCCTGGACCGGGCAAAGAAGGCTTTCGCAGCCAATGGAATTGAACCGCTCGTCCAGCCGATCCGCGGCGGAACAGATGGAGCCCGCCTGTCCTACATGGGGCTGCCCTGCCCCAACCTGTCCACCGGCGGGTACAACTTCCACGGGCGCAAAGAGCTGATTCCCGTTCCCGCGATGGAGAAGATGGTGGATGTGCTGGCTGCGCTGGTAAAGAGCTGATGGGATCCATTCCCATCCTCTTTTTTTGTTTTTCCGGATTGAATGGGTTGACAATATTATTACTATATAGTAATATCCTATGTAGAAGGAGGTTGGCCTGATGATTTCACGAAGCGGGGATTATATTGCCCAGATCCGCCTGATCGGCGGACGCGTGTTTGAAAAACTGCTTTCCGCTTCCGGTGCGGTTCAGTTCAACGGCCCGCAGGGCAAAATTCTCGATGCCCTCTGGCAGCAGGACGGTCTTTCGGCAAATGATATCGGCCGTCGGACCGGGCTTGCCAGCAGTACGCTCACCAGTATGCTGGACCGCATGGAAAGCGCCGGGCTTGTGATTCGCAGGCGTTCCGAGGATGACAGACGTGTCATCCGGATTTTCCTCGGTCCGAAGGCCCGGCTGTGCCGGGAACAGTACACCGCTGTCTCGGAAAAGATGACCGGTATCTATTTCCGGGGCTTTACGGAAAAAGAGATTGCCTCCTTTGAGAGCCTCCTCCTGCGCGTGCTGGAGAATGTGCGGGAGGCGGACCGGAATCCCGAAAAAAACGACGGATGAGCCGCCGGCTCAGAAAGGAAAAAACATGAATAAGATCAGCAAAACCCCCAACAACGATTTTTGCCCTCAGACGCTGTTCCTCTATGGCACCTATGATGAAAACGGCAATCCTGACTTCGGCCTTTTCTGCTGGTTCAGCTATATCTGGGACACCGAACTGGGCGTGATGGCCTGCATCGGCGGGGATAAGCTCACCAAAGAGAACATCCATAAGCAGAAGGTCTTTTCCGCCTGTCTGGTGACCGAAGCACTCCTGCCCCTGGCAGATTACCTCGGAACCACCGACGGCCACAGCCCGGACAAAATGAAACCCGTCACGGGGATCGAAAAAGGCCGCGTGCTGCCCGTTCCGGTCCTCACCGACTCCCCGGTTGCCTTTGAACTGGAAGTCAAAAAGTTCCTTCCCATGGACGACGGGGAAGTGATGCTCTGCGCCATCCGCAATGTGCTCCAGGACGAAACGCTGGACGATGAAGCCGTCACTTCCACAGAAAAGCTGGCCGCCATCGCGCCGGTTTCCACCACCTGTGAACGCTATTTCGCCTGGAACGGGAGCAATCTCGGTGCCTGGGGCGAGCCTGCGAAAAAAATCATCTCTTCAGGCCGGTAATCCCGATTGCTGAACCACCCCCGGCACCATTGCAGGTGCCGGGGGTGGTTTTATTATCTCGCCGCATCCGGGCGGGGGCAATTATGTACAATCGACTCTTCTTCCAGGGGAATCCCGCGCAGGGCACACAGGTCGTTTACCGTAACAAGGAGCATGTTTTTCTCTTCAAAGCGTTCCATGCAGCATTCTGCAAGATCTCCAGAGAATTCTTTCCCGTCATGGAAGAGCACGATATCCCCGTCACTTGCACTGAGTGCACAGTCACGGTAATGCTGCCAGACCGTCTCTGTTCCCTGGACTCCGGCATCCTGCGAATCAACACTCCACAGGATCATGGGGGTTTTGATTCCCGCTTTCGTATAAAGCTTCCAGAGACCTCCCGGAGGCCGCATCATGATCGGACGGGTTCCGATTATATCCAGCATGGACTGATTGAGTTTTTCTTCCCATTGCGCTGCCTTCTTCGGAGTAACCTCGCTTCTGTCAATGCTGTGCTGCCATGTATGGCTCTGCACACTGTGCCCCGCGTCAAACTCCCGGTGAATGAGTTCCGCGTTTCCCGGGATTCGTTTCCCGATCAGAAAAAACGTAATCTGTCCCGGATGGCATACGGATGCATTCAGGATTTCACGGGTCCTTCCCTTGGTCGGTCCGTCATCATAGGTAAGCGCCACAAGGTCATACCCGGAGCAGTCCATTTCCCTCCGGGCTTCTTCCGTCAGTATATCCCACAGCCCCGGTACATAGACTTCAATGCGCAGCAGGGCTTCCGGATGTGAAGGATAGATTTCCGAAGCGGGAAAATACAGCGCCATATGACCCGGGGTCACCACAAAACCGGCATTTTCCAGGTTTTCCCGTGAACAAAGCCCATCCAGCCTGTCCGGATTGGCCTCTTCCTCCGGGAAAAAGTCTGCTGCCTGGGTCCGGATTTCCCGCAGCAGTGCCTCCCAGCCTTCTTCCCGCACAACATCTCCCAGCTGGATCAGCCGGCCGGAGTCCATCTCATAGGTATACTCTTCACTTTTAACCCACTTCTGCTGATTATTGGCCGATACCTGCGCGCATATGTGAAAGCTCATCCATCGGTCACCTGTGCGGGTGATCTGGGTACATATATCCGCACGTGCCGGCCTGTAAAAATAATCTTTCCCTGCCGGCATCAAAGGTTCTGCCTCTTCCTTCAGGGCAGTTACCCGTGCGGTGATTGCGTTGTTTATATCTTCCCTGACTGTATGAAGGATTGAATATGTAATCGTCCGGTAGCGGGGCAGCCTTTCCACAACAATCTCCTGTTTTACCTGCTGCACATCGGGAATGTCCCGTTCAGCCATTCCCATCGAAACAGGCAGGGTCAAAGCCAGGATCAATATCACAAGTCGGGCAAGCCTCTTCATTTCCGATTCTCCTGTGTATGCTGTACCTGTTTTTCATAAGCGGATCAGCATCTGAATGCTCATTCACACGCTTTTTGAAATATTGTAACTAATATAGTATCTTTGTTTCGTTTTGTAAATAGCCGGATTTGTTGACTTTATGTCCCTGATCGTTTATTCTCAGCTTCAGGTAAAGGAGTCATGAACATGAAAGAAAGCGGAAAATCTTCATTTCCCCATGCAGGCGTTCTCTCCTGCAATCCGGTTACCGGCTGCAATCCCATCACGGGAATGGATTACCCGGACCCGGATGTCATCCGGGTCGGTGACACATATTACATGATCAGCACGACCATGCATTTCTTTCCCGGCGCTGTCATCCTGAAATCCCATGACCTCATCCGCTGGGAAATCTGCACCCACCTGTATGAAACCCTGGAGCATACTCCGGGGGAAATCCTGGAAGGGGAACAGACTGCCTACGGCCACGGTATGTGGGCGGCCTCCCTGCGGTATCATAACGGCCGGTTCTATGCGGTCTTCATCGCCCATGAGTGGCCGAAAACCTTCCTCTTCACGGCAGACCGCATCGAAGGTCCCTGGAAAAAGCAGTACATCGAAGGCATCTATCATGATTCTTCCCTGCTGTTCGATGACGACGGGCGGGTGTATATCGTATACGGCAACCGGAATATCCGCCTGACGGAGCTGCGGGAGGATCTCAGCGGCCCGAAGGAAGGCGGCCTGGACCGGATCATCGTCCGGGATGCCCCGGGGGATTTTCTCGGGTACGAAGGTTCCCACCTATACAAAATCAACGGAAAGTATATCCTTCTGATGATCCATTCCCTGCGGGACAGGTGGTTCCGCACCGAAGCCTGCTTTACAGCGGATTCCCCCGACGGGGAATGGACCGGCGGTGACGTGCTTGTTTCCGATCTGGACGGGCTGAACAGCGGCGTGGCCCAGGGCGGAATCGTGGATACACCGGACGGGCGCTGGTTTGCCGTCCTCTTTCAGGACCGCGGTCCTGTCGGGCGGATTCCGGTCCTGGTTCCTGTCACCTGGGATCCATCCGGATACCCGGTTTTCGGGCCGGTCACCGGGGAAATCACCAGTGCCTGCACCCGGCCGGACTGGGTTCCCGAACCCCTGTATGCCGATGATGATTTCATGTCCCCCGTGCTGAAAAACGTCTGGCAGTTCAACCATGAGCCCCGGAACGGCTGCTGGGAAACCGGCAGCGGCGCATACATCATCCGGACTGACAAGCTCAGCCGGACCGTGGAACATGCCCGGAACACCATTACCCAGCGCACCGTGCTTCCCGGCTGCACGGCGGAAGTTACGGCGGACGCTTCCGGAATCCACCCGGGTGATACAGCCGGGCTGTGCCTGCTGATCGGCAGCTACGGCCTGATCGGCATCACCCGGGATAAAAATGGATACGCGCTGGTTATGAAAGCCCGGAGACCCGGGGAGATGGAAGAAAAGGAATACGCCCGGATCCCCTGGGAACGCGCGGAAGCCCGGCTGCGGGCGGATGTCCGTTTTTCCGCCCTGAAGGGGGAAGTGCAGTTTGAATACCTGGACAATACCGGGTGGAAGCCGCTGGGACCGGTTCATCCGATGGCCTTCGCGCTGGATCATTTCACTGGCTGCCGATTCGGGCTGTACCTGTACGCGGCGGAAGAAACCGGCGGCAGCGCCGCTTTCCGCCGGTTTACATATCAGGCCCGCTAAAATGCATCAGAAAACGGGACTGCCGGTTTTTCCGGCAGTCCCGTTTTCATCTTTTGTGGTTTATGTATCTGTCCGGACCGCCTTCATGGCGATCTTCTCCCGGTACATGGCTTCATCCGCCCGGCGGAGCACTTCCTCGGTGGAAGCGTCACGGCCTTTCTCATATTTTGCGATGCCCGCCGCGGCGGAAACCTTCTCCCAAGGCTGCAGCGAATCATCCGCCTGCAGCCTTGCAGCTTCGTTCCTGAACGCGCGGATGCGTTCCTCAGCGCCTTCCTGGGCTTTTCCTTCCAGGATCACGGCAAATTCATCCCCGCCGATTCGGTATGAATGTTCTTCCCCGAACACCTTCCGGATGAGATTCGCGGCGTTCTGCAGGTACAGGTTTCCCTGCTCATGGCCGTAGGTATCATTCACCCGTTTCAGGAAGTTGATATCGATCATGATAATGGAAAAATCCGCGTCCCCGGCATCTTCCTTTTTGTTCAGTATATCGTTGTACTCGTAGTATGCTGTCCGGTTCTGCAGGCCGGTCAGCGTATCATGGTAAGCCCGGTTTTCCAGCTTGTCCATCGTGCGGATCACGCCGCGGTCTGTGGCAAAAATGCTCACGGCCAGGATGATTCCCAGCACAATCAGGAAAATGAGCCCAACCTGGCTGATGACATTCCAGGTATAATCCCGCAGCATGTCCATGGAGCTGTCCGCGCCGACATAGCACCGGCAGGTTCCTTCCGCGTCGCGGACCGGGGTGAGCACCGTCAGCACATGCCCGTATTTTTCATCGGACTCTATCGCCGGAACTTCCTTCCCTGCCAGCAGGTCCTGAATATACGGCTGATATGCCGGGAAGAACGGCTCCACCGTTCCCGGTTCCGATCCGGCAAACTGCTCCGTGTTCAGGTCAAACACCACATGGAAACCGTCCTCCCGGACCTGGTAGACGTACAGGTAAACGATATCCGGGTAGGCTTCCCGCAGCATGTACAGCTTGTGTTCCGTTTCGGCATAGCCGGGATAGTTCCGCCCCTGCTCCAGGTATCCATCGATATCTTCAACGTCGATGATATCCCCGGCAATCAGGCCGGTCAGTCCCTTCGAGTAATCCTCGAGGTCCCGGATCTCATACTGCCGGAATGTATGGAAACTGATCAGGATAAATGCCGCGGTCATCACCAGGAGTACGCAAATCACCGGAACCAGGATCTTCCGCCGGCCGATTCCCTTTTTCATTTTTTTACACCTTCTGTACATTGAAAGTCTTTCTTTTTTTCTTCTCCCTGGAAAGCGTTTTTTCCTGCTCCTGTCCCTTCCCTTGTTGTGTGCCCGGTTCCATGGTATGATGAATCCGCAATACCGGACAGCGGGGAGTGGAAAATATGCAGAAGCTGGTGGACGCGGCAAAGGACTATATCCGGGCTCTCTTTGCGGAGAATACGGACGGCCACGGGTTCGGGCATTCCATGCGGGTGTACCGGAACGCCCTGCTGATCCTGGAAGCGGAACCGAAGGCGGACCGGCTGGTTGTTTCCCTGGGCGCCCTGCTCCATGACGCGGACGACCACAAGCTTTTCCGTACGGAGAATAACGCCAACGCCCGGCGTTTCCTGCGGGAACAGGGAATCAGTCCGGAAACGGAAGACCGGATCTGTGAAGCAGTCAATTCGGTTTCCTTCAGCCAGAACGGAGATAAACGTCCCGCAACGGCCGAAGGCCGGATTATCCAGGATGCCGACCGGCTGGACGCGATCGGCGCCATCGGAATTGCCCGGACGTTCGCCTACGGCGGGAAACATGGAAGGCCGCCGGAGGATTCCATCGCGCATTTCCATGAAAAGCTTCTCCTGCTGAAGGACCGGATGAATACGGAAAAAGCCCGGGAAATGGCAGCATCCCGCCACGCGTTCATGGAGGAATTCCTGCGGGAATGGGACCGGGAGCAGGAAGAAACCTGATTGAAGATACAGAAGATACAATGGAAAGGAATATAACTGCATGGAACAGACCGTCTCCGCGGCAAATCATGTCCGGAAAGGATATCCCGGCCGTATTGAAGCTGAACGGATCCTCACGGAAGCCGAACCGCTCAACCCCGGTCCCTGGGGAAACCACAGCCGCACAGCCGCACACTGTGCGGAGAAAATTGCGCTGTACGCAGGACTGGATCCCGACAAGGCGTATGTCCTCGGCCTGCTGCATGATATCGGCCGCCGTTTCGGCAAGCGCCACCTGGGACATGTGTCCGACGGATACACGTATATGATGTCCCTCGGCTATGAGGATGCCGCCCGGATCTGCCTCACGCATTCCTTCAATGACAAACGTCTGGAAAGCTATGTCGGGAGTGTTGACACCAGCGAGGCGGAAACCCGCCTGATCCGTGAAAAGCTGCAGGAAGCCGTATACGATGATTATGATCTCCTGATCCAGCTGTGCGATTCCATCTCCGGCGCCGAAGGCGTCATGGACATCATCGACCGGATGGGAGATGTAAAGCGCCGCTATGGTTTCTATGATCCGGATAAATGGAACAGGAACCTGGAGCTCAAGGCTTACTTTGAGGGAAAAATGGGAAAAGACCTGTACGAGGCCGTGGAAAAGGATACCTTCACTCCGGGTGCATGCTGATTTCCGGAAGAGAATGATTTAATGCTTGACGGAACCCCGGATCACAGGGTATACTCACTCCAATCTTTCCGGAAAGGAGCTCTTCCCATGACGATGTACGGTATGGTTTATATGATGGCCGAAGCGTATTGCTGGGGTTATTATTTCACATACCATCATCCGAAGAGCTGATAGGAATCCGGTTCCGGAATTGCATCCGCAATGAAGATCGCTTATCGCTCGTCGGTAAGCGGTCTTTTTTATACCCCGGAGAAGAAAGGAAGCGTGAATGAAATGAACAAACCCGGAACACAGCAGCTGGAAACCCACCGACTGGTCCTGCGCCGTTTCCGCGCGGAGGACGCGGAAGACATGTTCAGGAACTGGGCATCGGACCCGGAGGTCACCCGGTACCTGACCTGGCCGGCCCACAGCAGTGCGGATATCACCCGGATGGTCCTGGCGGACTGGATCTCCCGGTACGATGACGGCAGTTTCTTCAACTGGGCCATCGTCTGGAAGGAAACCGGGGAAGTCATCGGAAATATCGCGGCGGTCAGTGTGATTGAGCCCCTCGAATCGGCAGAGATCGGATACTGCCTCGGCCGCGCTTTCTGGGGCCGCGGCATCATGCCCGAAGCTGTCCGGGCGGTCAACGCCTGGCTGCTGGAGACCGCAGGCCTCCGCCGGGTGATCGCGCATCACGATGTGAACAATCCCAATTCCGGCCGGGTCATGGCCAAGGCCGGCATGAAGTTCGAAGGCATCCTGCACAGCGCCGGAAAGAACAACCAGGGCTTCTGTGATGTTGCCCAGTATGTCATCCTCCGGGAAAACACGGAAATCCCACAGAAGCAGTCCTCTCCTGCCCCGGTCACCGTCCGGCTGGCCCGGGAGGAGGACCTGGAACGCGTCAATGAACTGCGCCGGGACGTCAATGACCTGCATGTCGCCGGGGTCCCGGATGTCTTCAAGCCGGGTTTCAGTGATGAACTGCGGGATTACCTGTACACGATATGGAAAAACCCGCAGCAGGAAATCGTCGTCGCGGAGCTGGGCGGCAAGGTCTGCGGTTTCGCGGTCCTGAACCATATCAGCCGGCCGGAAAACCCCTTTATGTTTGAACGGGATTTTCTGGATATTGATGAATTCGGCGTCGATGCCGGATGCCGGCGGCAGGGAGCTGCCTCCGCGATGATCCGGTTTATCCGGGAATTCGCGCAGGAAAAAGGCTTCCGCCGGATTGAACTGAATATGTGGGAATTCAACCGCGGTGCCCTGGCTTTCTACGAGGCGGCCGGTTTTTCCACCTTCCGCCGGTACATGGAAATCAAACTCCCGGAATAATCCGTTCGCGCCGCCGCCCCGGCGCGTTTTCTTTTTTGAGAACGGTTCTCATTTTTCTTGACACCAGGCTGCCCCCTGCATATAATTGAGAACGGTTTTCAAATTCGGCAAAAGCCGAAACGCCCGGATCAATGGCTGGATGAACCCGGTTTTTGATTCTGTCCGGTCAGTCATTGAAACCATGGAGGATATTTACGGGATGAAACACGTCAGACTGCTGGCTGTAATGCTGGCTTTCGCCATCTGCCTGGCTCCTGCGGCTTCCCTGTCCGCGGAAGCGGAAGGCAGGAAGCTGAACATTGTCACTACGATTTTCCCGGTGTACGACTGGATCCTGCAGGCGGCCGCCGAGGCGGATCACGCGGAAGTGTCCATGCTGCTGGACAGCGGGGTGGATCTTCACAGCTACCAGCCCACCGCGGCGGATATGATGGCCATCGCCACCTGTGATGTTTTCGTCTACGTCGGCGGTGAATCGGACAAATGGGTGGAGGATGCCCTGAAGGGATCAGTCAATCCGGACCAGGTGGTCATCAGCCTGCTGGATATCCTGGGGAGCGACGTAAAAGCTGAGGAGCTCATTGAGGGGATGGAGCCGGAATCCCATGAGGACGGTGACGGGGAGGAAGCGGATGAGCATGTCTGGCTTTCCCTGCGTAACGCGCAGAAGCTGGTCACCGCGATCGCGGTCAGGCTTGGGGAAGCCGACCCGGACTGCGCGGAAGCATATTCCGCCGGTGCCGCTGCCTACTGCGAACGCCTGGCCGCGCTGGATGCGCGGTATTCGGAAGTCATCAGTGCCGCCGGGCATAAAACCATTCTCTTCGGCGACCGTTTCCCGTTCCGCTACCTGGCGGATGATTACGGGCTTACCTGTTATGCCGCCTTCTCCGGCTGCTCCGCGGAAACGGAAGCCGGCTTCCGGACGATCGTTTTTCTGGCGCAGAAAATGGATGAGCTGAACCTGCCTGCTGTGCTGACCATTGAGGGGTCCAGCCATCGGATCGCCGAAACGGTCATTCAGGCAACTGCCGGAAAAAACCAGAAAATCCTGGCCCTGGATTCCATGCAGAGCGTGACCGCCGCAGAGCTGCAGGCAGGCGCCAGTTACCTGGGTATCATGGAGGAGAACCTGGAAATCCTGCGGGAAGCGCTGGAATGACTGTTTCATCCGCCCGCAGGCGCGGCCCTTGCGTTCCGTCCGGTTTCCTGTTATCATTACCGGAAATTCATCCACAGGAGGAACCGCATGAACCACCTGCCCTACCTGGCCATTATCGTCGATTTCGACCGGACGCTGCTCCGTACGGATAAATCCATTTCCGCTTATACCGTCCGGGTCCTGCAAAGCTGGCAGGCGGCCGGAGCCCGGCTGTTCGCCGCGACCGCGCGGCCGGAACGGGCCATCGGAGAATACCGCCGCCGGATCGCGTTCGACGCGGTTTGCACGCTGAACGGAGCCCGGACGATCACGAAGGATTCTGTCATCGAAAACCCGATCCCGGAGACAAGTGCCCTTTCCGTTCTGGAACAGCTTTCGGGCATTCCGGATATCGTCCTCTCCGTGGAAGCGGAAAACGGGATTTACGCCAATATGGATATCCCGCCATGGGCGCCGAAGGTCACAGACCGCCTCCGCGATCTTCCCCGGAAAGAGAAAATCTACAAGATCCTTGCCAGCCATCCGGAGCTTCCGGCAGAGCAGCTGGCGGTAAACCTGCCGGATGATACCTATTTTTCCGTTGCCGACAACAAACTGCTTCAGGTCATGAGCCGGAGCGCCACCAAATGGAACGGTGTCCGGAACATGCTCGACGCGTTCGGGATTGATCCGACCCGCGCGGTATTCTTCGGCGATGACAACGATGACGTCGAGTCCATCCGGCGGTGCGGCTGCGGCGTGGCTGTCCGGAACGCCCTCGGAAACGTCCTGGAAGCCGCGGATGAGGTCACGGAAAGCAATGATGAGGACGGGGTTGCCCGGTTCCTGGACCGCCTGATGCATATGTGAATACAGAAGAATGCCGGAAACGCGATGCGTTTCCGGCATTCTTCATCTTTTTCCGGGATAGTCAGAGCTCCTGAAAAAACTCAACCTCTTCCCCCAGGGGACCGTAGCAGAACGCGATCCGCGCGGGGTATTCCGGTTCCGTCCTGAATACGATATTCTTCGGTTCCATGAAAACCTCATAGCCGGCCGCCCGCACCCTTTCGGTCATCGCGTCCGTGTCATCCGTCCGGAACGCAATATGGCGGAGCGCGCCGATGTTCCGGATCCCGGCCTGGTTATTGCCGATTTCCAGCAGTCCGCTGCCGGTATCGATCATCATGCCTTCCGGCCATTCCCGTTTGATCGTAAATCCCAGCACATCCAGGTAGAATTCCTTCGTCCTGCGGTATTCCTCCGCCGTGTCACATTTCATGGAAATATGATGGATACCTGTAATCATGCTTCCGCCTCCCCCGTGTTTTTGCAAAACAGCTGGTCCGTTGTTCCGAATATAGTTCTGTACTCCCCGATCTTTTCAAACCCGTATTTCTCATACAGGCCGTGTTCACCGCTCATCAGGTACACCTTCCGGAATCCGAGGGTGCCCGCGTATCGGATCACTTCGCTGATCATCTGCTCCGAAATCCGTTGGCCGCGGTACATTTCATCCACAAACACAAATCCGACAAACGGTGAAAAGCCGTATTCCTCCGGAAGCTCATCCTTTTCAGCAAACACGCAGTAACCGGCCGGCCGGTCCCCGTCCATTGCCACCGCCACACGCTCCCAGTCCCGGAACGCGTTCTTCTCCATCATCTTGGCCAGGTAAGGCCCTGCGCTCCAGGAGCTGTTCCGCGCAAAGGCAGTCGTTTTCTCCCAGAGGGGATGCCCCTGGCAGATCAGCTGGATTTCCATCCTGTTATCCTCCGGAACCGTTCATTATTCCTTCCGGCGCTTCCGGAGCAGGTATTCGTCCAGTTTGGTTTTGACACTGTCCGGGATTTCCCGGGAAACGGGACACTTCACTGCGTCCGCCATGGCAAGGGTAAAGTCCGCCAGGAAACCGATATCCTCCGCCAGCTGCGCTTCGGAAAGCAGCGCTTTGGTATCATAGCGGTTATGGATGGTAGCCTGGGACTTGGGCGCAATCCGTGCAAAGGACAATGCCGGCACCCCGTGGTCCGCGAAGGGCGTGGAATCACTGGAATAGACATCCTGCCGTCCGTACAGTCCCCATCCGCGCAGGGCGCAGAAATACTCCAGGAAATGGAGCAGCTTGTCCTCCGCGCTGACACAGGCGATGAACCGCCCCATATAGGTGCCGATCATATCCAGGTTGATGTTCAGTGCGGCCTTCCCCAGTTCCTTTTCATGCGCCGCGGTATACGCCTTGGAACCCAGAAGGCCGACTTCCTCGCTGCCGCAGAACACGAACCGCAGCCCGTAGCGGAGCGGGGCCTTCCCGGCAAGCGCTTCCATAATTCCCAGCAGTCCCACACAGCCGGACATGTTGTCATACGCACCGTGGGAAAGCGGGGTGGAATCGTAATGAGCCGTCAGGACAATCCATTCATCGGTTTTTCCGGGAATCTCCGCCACCACGTTCTGGGATTCCCCGGCTGTTTCCTCCTGATCAATCCGGATCGATACCAAAACGGGAGCGGATTTCACCAGTTCAAAGGCGTCCTTTGCGTTGATGTTGACACACGGCACCTTTTTCCCCAGGGATACGTAAGGGCGCAGCATCTTCTGGTCAATATCCCGGTCTTCAAAATGGATATCCCCGTCATAGGTGATAAACCCGACCGCGCCGGCATTCAGCAGGTCATGGTATACCCAGTAGGTAATCCCCGTATCCAGCAGGACGATCTTTCCCTTTGCCTGCGCGCAGGAAGCCGGATCCGTATTGGGCAGGTAGCACAGCGGTGCTTCCACGCTTCCGCTGCCGCACAGTTTGTAGCCTTTGCAGGGAATTTCCCGGCCGTCCGCGGTCAGCACCGCTTCCCGGACCTCCGCCGTCCACACGTCAAACGGCTCCAGGACGGCCTGCGCACCGTATTTCCGGCATTCCTCCGCCAGGTAAACGGCCGCTGCCTTTTCCTCCTCCGAACCGCTGGTCCGGATATAATCCGTACTGTCCAGGATCTCCCTGATCTTTTCCTGTGTCATTCTGTTTTTCTCCTTCGGCCGGGTCTTTTTCCCGCTGATCCGGCATGCTGGAATATATATTCGCCAAAAACAGGCGCTGCCCCTGCTTTCCGCAGGAGCAGTGCGCAGTTCCCGGAATTACAGGAGGGCCCGGAGCGCCTCCCGGACCGCCGCGGCAAACCGGGCGTGTCCTTCCGGATCCATATGTTCCTCATCCACCGGGCTGACCGCCGCGTAATCGGACGCGGCCAGGAAGCCGTTCCCCCGCCGGGCCGCGATCGCGCGGTAAGTTTCCCGCAGCGCTTCGCACACCCGAACGGACTGCCGGTCAAACGCCGGATCCTTGTCCGGTTTCCATACATCCGTCCCCAGCCGCAGCGGGGAACAGACCAGGATCCGTTCCGGCGGGACCAGCTTTTCAAACCGGTCCAGGCATTGTTCCAGCCCGCGGCCGATTTCCTCCGGCGCGGCATGGAAAACTGCCTTGCAGTCGTTGGTGCCGAGCATCAGGATCACGGCAGCCAGGTTTTTCGTCCCGGCATACCGGGCAATATCGTCAATTCCCCGGAGCCCGGCCCGCACCGGGTCCTCATATACGGTGGTGCGTCCGCACACGCCGTCCTCCAGGATCCGGATATCCCGGCTTTCTGATTCCTTCTGCAGCAGGCCGGTCCAGCGGACCTCCGCGGGATACCGTTCCCCGTCAGAACCGGGAACCAGTCCCCATGTGTTGGAATCCCCGAAAGCCAGTACCTGTTTCATGCCGTTTCTTCCTTTATTCTGCCGCCTCTTTCTCCTGCCGTTTCCGGTAGTCTTCCAGGGCGGACTGGATTGCCTCCTCTGCGAGTACGGAGCAGTGGAGCTTGTGGGCCGGAAGGCCGTCCAGCGCTTCCGTCACCGCCTGGTTGGTCAGCTGCATGGCCTCGGAAAGGGGCTTGCCCTTGATCATCTCCGTCGCCATGGAGCTGGAGGCAATCGCGCTGCCGCAGCCGAATGTTTCAAACTTCACGTCCTGGATGATGTCATCCTCAATCTTCAGGTACATCTTCATGATGTCCCCGCACTTGGCGTTGCCGACTTCGCCCACGGCGTTGGCGTCCTCAATGACGCCCACATTCCGCGGATGCAGGAAATGATCCATTACTTTTTCACTGTACAGTGCCATCTTGCTGTCCCTCCCGGTTTACAGAATATGCGGAATCTTTCCGCTCTGCAGGTCCCGCCACACCGGCGAGAAGCTGCGCAGGTATGCCACCACGTCCTTCACGGCGGCAATAATCTCGTCCACGTCCTCCGGGGTATTCTCCCGTCCGAGGGTCAGGCGCAGGGAACCGTGCGCCACGTCGTGCACCCGGCCGATCGCCAGCAGCACATGGCTCGGATCCAGGGAACCGGAGGTGCAGGCGCTGCCGGACGAAGCGCTGATGCCCTTCTCGTCCAGCAGGAGCAGCAGGGATTCCCCTTCAATTCCTTCAAAGCAGAAGCTGACGTTTCCGGGAAGCCGTTTCACCGCGTCCCCGTTCAGTGCGGAGTGCGGAATCTCACTGAGTCCGGCAATCAGCCGGTCCCGGAGCGCTGTCAGCCGGGCTGCTTCAGTATCCCGTTCTGAAACGCTTTCCTTCAGCGCGGCAGCCATGCCGACGATTCCGGGCAGGTTTTCCGTACCGGCACGCTTTCCCTTTTCCTGCGCACCCCCGTTGATCAGGGGCAGCAGCGGCATGCCTTTGCGGGCATACAGGAACCCGACGCCCTTGGGGCCATGGAACTTATGGGCAGAAGCGGACAGGTAATCAATGTTCTCCGCTTTCACGTCAATGCTCAGCGGGCCGACAGCCTGGACTGCGTCCGTATGGAACGGGACCTGGCGGGCCCGGCAGATCTCCCCGATCTCCCGGATCGGCTGGATGGTGCCGATCTCGTTGTTGGCCGTCATCACCGTCACCAGGCAGGTTTCCGGCCGGATGGCGGCTTCCACTTCCTCCGGGCGCACCACGCCGTTTGTGTGCACGTCCAGCAGGGTAACCTCAAATCCTTCGGTCTTCAGCTGCTCCAGCGTATGCAGCACCGCGTGGTGCTCAAAGGCGGTGGAGATGATATGGTTCTTTCCTTTCCGTTTCCCGGCCAGGGCCGCGGAACGGATCGCCTGGTTGTCCGCTTCGCTTCCGCCGGAGGTGAAATAGATCTCCCGCGGCTCCGCGTTGATCACCGCGGCAATTTCCTGCCGCGCGTTTTCCAGGGTTTCTTTGGCCTGCTGCCCGATCCGGTACAGGCTCGACGGGTTTCCGTATTCCTCCCGCATGCACTGCGTCATGGCGGCAATTGCCGCCTCGCTCATGGCGGTGGTCGCGGCGTGGTCCGCGTAAATGCTCATTCCGTAATCTCCTTTGCTTGGGTATGGGTCGTTACCACGGGCATTATATTCCCTTTTGCCTACTATGTCAATGGGTAATTAAGCAACTCACTTCCGCCGGTTCAGAATTCATGCTTGACATAAAGTGAACTCGAAGGTTTACCATTCTTTCAGGAAGAAAAAGACACATCGGATTATCATTCATCAGGAGGAAGATCATATGTTCGGATTCAATTACTATACCCCCACCAAGGTCGTTTTCGGAAAAGGCACGGAATCCCGGGTGGCGGAGCTGGTCCGGGAATTCGGCGGGAAGAAGGTCCTCATTCATTACGGCGGCGGAAGCGTCATCCGCTCCGGGCTCCTGCAGCGGGTTACGGATACGCTGGATGCGGCCGGTATCCCGTACGTCACGCTGGGCGGCGCGGTTCCGAATCCGCACCTGCAGCTGGTCTATGAGGGAATCGACCTCTGTAAAAAGGAAGGCGTTGACTTCCTGCTGGCCGTGGGCGGCGGAAGCGCCATCGACTCCGCCAAGGCCATCGGCTACGGCGTCACCAATGAAGGTGATGTCTGGGATTTCTACGACTATAAAAGGAAAGCATCCGCCTGCCTGCCCCTCGGCGTCATCCTGACCATCGCCGCCACCGGCAGCGAGATGAGCGACTCCTCCGTCATCACGAAGGAGGAAGGCCTGGTCAAGCGCGGTTACAGCAGCGATTACTGCCGTCCGAAGTTTGCAATCATGAATCCCGAGCTGACCATGACGCTCCCGGATTACCAGACGGCGTGCGGCTGCACCGATATCATGATGCATACCATGGAGCGCTACTTCACCAACGGCGGCAATATGGAGATTACCGACTCCATGGCCGAAGGCCTGCTCCGGACCGTCATGGCCAATGCGGAAATTCTGGCAAAGGACCCGAAGAACTATGACGCGCGCGCCGAGGTTATGTGGGCCGGAAGCCTTTCCCACAATGGGCTGACCGGCTGCGGCAATGACGGCGGCGACTGGATGACCCATAAACTGGAGCACGAGCTCGGCGGCCTGTATGATGTGGCGCACGGCGCGGGGCTTGCCGCAGTCTGGGGAAGCTGGGCGCGGTATGTCTGCCCGAACTGCCTGCCGCGGTTCCGGCGTTTCGCCCTCAACGTCATGGGAGTGGATCCGTTCGGCACGGATGAGGAAATTGCCCTGCGGGGCATCGAAGCCCTGGAGGCTTTCTTCCGGAGGATCGGCATGCCCACAAATCTGCGGGAGCTGGGCGTGGATGCTTCAGACGAAGACCTGGCCCTCATGGCGCATAAGTGCGCAGTCGGCGTCGGCGGCTCAATGGGTTCCGCCCGGCTGCTGAAAGAAGAGGATATGCTGGCCATCTATCGGGCCAGCCGGTAAACCCTGTGCCCCGGGCGGAATGCCCGGGGCATATTCCGCTCAACAGGAGGTTGTTTTATGGAAGGAAAAAAACTGAAAGTCCTGATGCTGAACGGCAGCCCCCGGGCCAACGGGAATATCGCCCTGGCCTTCCGGGAGATGGAGGATGTGTTCAGCGAACTGGGTGTGGAATATGAGAATATCCTGCTCGGCAAAACGGATATCCGGGGCTGTGCTGCCTGTGAATCATGCCGGAAGCTCGGAAAGTGCGTTTTCAGCGATACGGTCAACGAGCTGGCTGTGAAATTCGAGGCAGCCGACGGCCTGGTCATCGGCTCGCCGGTCTACTATGGTTCGGCCAACGGAACCCTGCTTTCCGCCCTGCAGCGGCTGTTCTACAGTTCTCACTTTGACAAAAGCCTGAAGGTCGGCGCCGCCGTGGTCAGTGCCCGGCGGTCGGGCTGTACCGCAGCGTTTGATGAGCTCAACCGGTTCTTCACCCTGTCAAGCATGCCCGTTGCAACCAGCCGGTACTGGAACAATATCTACGGCTGGGATCCCGGTGAAGGCGCCGTGGATGCCGAAGGCCGGCAGGTCATGCGCGTACTGGCCCGCAATATGGTTTTCCTGATGCAGAGCATCGCCCTGGGGAAGGAAAACCTGGGGCTTCCAAAGGCTGAAGAGCCCCGCGTATGGACCAATTTCACCCGGTAATCCGAATTTCCTGATCCGGGCGAAGCATAAAAAAGTTTAAATTTTTTGGATTGCAAACGATTACCTTACAATATGATTTGCATATTTGCATTTGGTTGCAAAACCGCCCTGTTTCATGTTGACAGTAGGTCCGTTTTGTGCTAAATTACGACCAGATGTGAAATGGACCGGGCATGATAAAACAGTCATCCAGTACGAATTTATAGGACAGTCGTCCTGTAAAAAATAAAAAGGAGTGTGTAACCCTATGAAGAAGATCTTGGCTCTGGTTATTGCCCTGGCTCTCTGTCTCGGCTGTGCTTCCGCCTTCGCGGAAAAAGTCGGCGTCTCCATGCCGACGCAGGACCTGCAGCGTTGGGTGCAGGACGGTGACAACATGAAGGCGAAGCTGGAAGATGCCGGCTACGAAGTGATGCTGACCTATGCGGCCAACGTTGTGGCCACCCAGATCGCTGACCTGGAGAACATGATCACCAATGGTTGTGACGTTCTGGTTATCGCCTCTATCGACGGCGGCTCCCTGGGCACCGTACTGGCCAGCGCTGCTGAAAAGGGCATCAAGGTCATCGCTTATGACCGCCTGATCATGAAGACCGAAAACGTTGACTACTATGCCACCTTCGACAACTACAAGGTCGGCGCCATCCAGGCGGACTTCATCATCAAGAAGCTGGATCTGGAGAACACCGATAAGGTTTATCGGATGGAAGTTTTCGCCGGCTCTCCCGATGACAACAACGCCCGTTTCTTCTACAATGGCGCGATGGACGCTCTGAAGCCCTACATCGAAGCCGGCAAGCTGGTCGTTCCGTCCGGCGAAATGGACTTCGAAACCTGCGCGATCCTGGGCTGGGGCACCCCCGATGCTCAGACCCGTATGGACAACCTGCTGACCAAGGCCTACAATGACGGCACCTTCCCGGATCTGGTTCTGAGCCCGAACGACTCCCTGGCCATGGGTATCGCGAACTCCCTGGAGAACGCCGGCTGCCCGATCGAGAACTTCCCGATCATCACCGGTCAGGACTGCGACAAGGCCAACATGAAGAACATCCTCCTCGGAAAGCAGAGCATGTCCGTGTTCAAAGACACCCGTACCCTGGCTGCTCAGGTGGTTGAGATGGTGAACGCCATCCTGCTGGGCGACGAAGTGCCGGTCAACGACACCGAGACCTACGACAACGAAGTGAAGGTTGTGCCTTCCTCCCTGTGCGACCCGGTAGTCGCAGACATCACCAACTACGCCGAGCTGCTGATCGACTCCG
>JAEEGK010008218.1_pt1 | contig 24682 bp, 22 predicted proteins | sample 8958771 | NCBI WGS metagenome assembly JAEEGK01 (sample SAMN16246547, study PRJNA631951) | gut metagenome | biome: gut microbiome; feature: rumen; material: SC-attached | host: Bos | place: Iran: Karaj | collected 2018-10
TAGGATGCTCCGACTCGACCGACTCCTCGTATTGGTTCAGGATCGTACGGAATTCTTCGCTGTCGAAATATGCGAGATCGTCTGACTGCATCAATACTGTTTAGTTCTTCTTCCAGGTGTCTTTTAAACCGACGGTCTTGTTGAAGACGGGATGCTCAGCCGTTGAGTCCAGGTCGGGTGTGAAGTAACCGATACGCTGGAACTGCAGATGACTCAGTGGCTTCATCGTGGCTGCAAATGGCTCAATGTAACAGTCGGTTAGAACTTGGAGGTTTTCAGGGTTCATCATCTGTTCCCGGGCTTCGGCATATGAAAGACCTTCGTTCTGAAGACGAGCTAACTCGTCACGGGGATTCTCCACCTTCCACAGACGGTCATAGAGGCGCACCTCTGCTTTCTTGGCATTGTGACAACTGACCCAGTGGAGAGTCTTGCCTTTGATCTTACGGTCTGCCCCAGGCTGTCCGCTACGGGTTTCTGGGTCGTATGTGCAATAGATGGTTGTAACGCGTCCCTCATTGTCCTTGTCACAGGGATGCTCCTCGTCACATTTGATGATATAGGCATTCTTCAGCCTAACCTCCTTGCCAGGAGCCAGACGCATGAACTTCTTTTCGGCCTCTTCCTGGAAATCGCTGCGCTCAATCCAGATCTCCCGTCCGAACTCTATCTCATGGCTGCCGTCAGCCTCGTTCTCAGGATTGTTGATGGCAGTGAGTGTCTCCGTCTGCCCCTCAGGATAGTTGGTAAGTACCACTTTCACAGGATCGAGTACTGCCGACACGCGGATTGCCCGACTATTCAAGTCGTCGCGTACCACACTCTCTAAAAGTGCCATATCATTCAAGGCATCGATTTTCGTGTAACCAATCTTGTCGATGAACTTTACGATGCTTTCGGGTGAATAGCCTCTGCGTCGGAATCCGCAGATGGTCGGCATGCGGGGGTCGTCCCATCCACTGACGATATCGTCTTCCACCAAGGCCTTGAGGTTGCGCTTCGACAGGAGAATGTAGTTCAGGTTCAGTTTGTTGAACTCTGTCTGACGGGGACCTTGATAAGTTGAGAGTTGAGAGTTGAGAGTTGAGAGTTTGCTACCGCTTTCAGCTTCTGCTCCGCATTCTGCAGCCCATTCACGCATCCACTCTACGAAGAGGTCGTACAGGGGACGATGCTCTACAAACTCCAGCGTGCACCAGCTGTGGGTGACCCCCTCCAGATAGTCACTCTGTCCGTGGGTGAAGTCATACATTGGATAGGCATTCCACTTGTTCCCAGTACGGATATGGGGAATGTTCAGTACACGGTAAATCAGCGGATCACGGAACAGCATGTTCGGGTGACTCATGTCAATCTTTGCACGGAGCACCAGTGTACCAGGCTCGCATTTCCCGCTGTTCATATACTCAAACAACTTCAGGTTCTCTTCTATGGGACGCTCTCTGAAGGGACTGTTTGTACCCGGACTGGTGGTGGTACCCTTTTGCTGGGCAATCACCTCTGCACTCTGTTCGTCGACATAGGCACGACCTTTCTTAATAAGCCATACGGCAAAGTCCCACAGCTCTTGGAAATAGTCGCTGGCATAGTAGACGTTAGCCCACTGGAATCCGAGCCACTTGATGTCCTTCTCAATGCTCTCGATATATTCTGTATCCTCCTTCTGGGGGTTGGTGTCATCGAAGCGGAGGTTGCACTCTCCACCATATTTCTTAGCCAGGCCGAAGTCAATGGCGATGGCTTTGGCATGACCGATATGAAGGTAGCCGTTCGGTTCTGGCGGAAAACGGGTCTGTATCCTGCTACCGTTCTTTCCTTCTGCGAGGTCGTCTCTGACCATCTGCTCTATGAAACTGACAGACTTTCTCTCTTCTGTCCCATTCAATACTTTCTCTTCCATTATCTATAATCTCTTAATTCTTAATTCTATAATCTCATTTCACTTGATTCCTCTCTCATTCAACGCCTTGGCATACTTCGCGGCATTCTTTAGATGCTCCGAGTAGGTGGTGGCAAAATTGTGGGTACCCGAGAAATCCTCCTTGGCACACATATAAAGATAATTATGGTTTGCTGCGTTCAATACGGCATCGATACCAGCTACGGACGCAATCTTGATGGGGCCAGGTGGGAGCCCCGTGTTCTTATAGGTGTTGTAAGGACTTTTGACGTTCAGCATGTCGTGATAGATCCTCTTTAGGGCGAAATCCTTCAGGGCAAATTTTACGGTTGGATCTGCCTGCAGGGGCATGCCCTTCTTGAGGCGATTCAAGTACATACGGGCAATCATCGGTTTCTCGGGATTGTTCGATGTTTCCTCGTCGATGATACTGGCCAGGGTACAAACCTCGTTAGGATCCAGTCCGATAGCGGTAGCCTTCTCCTGTCGGTTGTTGTCCCAGAAACGGTTATGCTCTTTCTTCATCCTGTTCATGAGGTTTTCAATGGAGGTGTTCCAATATACCTCATAAGTATTTGGGACGAACATGCAGACGATGGTAGCCGTATCATAGCCTTGTGCGGCACAGAAGGCCGAGTCTTTCAACAAAATTGATAATGCCAGACTGTCTATCATCAGCTTCCTGGACAAGGCTCCTGCCAGACGGTCTGTTGTACGACTTTCTGGTATGGTCAGTCTCACAGGCTCCTGGTGTCCGTTCTTAAGCTTGCGCAGTATACTGATAGTTCCTTCTTCTGGTAAGATGGCATATCGTCCGCTCCTGATTTTTTTTGTGTAGCCCGTATGGAGAGACAGTAGCTTGAAGCTGAGTAAAGCCTGCTCACTGGCTATCGGAGCCATCTTGGCCGTTACGGAGTCCAGATTGTCGTCGTCGTCAATATAGATGTATTCGCACTGCTCCGACTTGGAAAAACTCCCTGTCAGATAATAGACAAACACACCGGCCATAGCCAGTGCACAGATGACGATGGGGATGATATAGAACTTCTTCTTATATGTTTGCATGACCCTCATTCATTAAAATTGCTGCAAAATTACGAAATAATTATGAATTATGTGTGATGATTTATGAATTATTTCGTATCTTTGTGGCAAAATAGTGATTTATGAAGCTTAGATTTACTATACAATATGGTACGCAATGGGGTGAAAACCTGTATGTGGCTATCACCTATCAGAGTGCCGACGGTACCGCAAAGGTGCGCAGACAGTCCATGACAACCAATGACGGTAGGCATTGGGAATTGGAGACCTCGGCTGTCGAGTCTCGTCAGCATCCCGTCACATCCATCACCTATTATTATTATGTGGCCGATGCAGATGGTCGTCAACTGCGTCAAGAGTGGACTGGCATTCCGCGTACCTATTATTTTGATGTCTCAAAGAACTATATCCTGCCCGATCTCTGGCGTGATGTGCCGTTGCAGTACCATCTCTACAGTAAGGCTTACCAAGTCACATCGTCTCAGATGTCTGGGGGGCAGTTGCATGTAGAGCGGGTTCCTCTCTATCGGAAGACTATCCTTTTCCGGGCCTCTGCGCCACAACTGCGTCAGGGCCAGTCGTTGGCATTATTAGGAAGTCACCCGGCTTTGGGCAGTTGGAATCCTGCGCGTTATCTTCAGATGGAGCCCATAGGCGATTGCGAGTGGCAGCTTCCGGTTAATGTTGAGGCTGTGCCCCTGCCTGTAGAGTATAAGTATGTGGTTGTCGACGATACGACACGTGGCCTCGTGGCTTGGGAAGAGGGAGACAACCGCACGACAGAAGGTATGCTTCCCTCCGATTATCAGACTCTTCCAGACGGTAGCGTGTTGGTGGTCTATGGTGAGGGACTCCGTATCAAAGAGGAGACGTGGCGGGCTGCAGGTGTGACTGTTCCGGTATTCTCGCTTCGTAGCAGCCGCTCCTGTGGCGTCGGAGACTTTGGAGACTTGCGCCTGCTTGTAGACTGGGCGGTAGCTACAGGTATGAAGATCATTCAGATCCTACCCGTCAACGACACGACCTTATCCCGTTCTTGGAGCGACTCTTATCCATATAACATTGTCTCGGCTTTCGCCCTGCATCCTCAGTACCTTGATCTTCAGGCCCTGGGACCGCTGCGTGACAAGAAACGCATGACGGCCTTCCTGCGTCAGCAACGGGAACTGAATGCCCTGAACTATACTGACTATGAGGCCGTGCAGCGGGTGAAATCTGACTATGTTCGTGCAGTCTTTGAGGATTGCGGCCAGCAGACATTGGACTCCAAGGAGTTCCTGCAGTGGTTTGAAGATAACCGTGACTGGCTCGAGCCATATGCTAATTGGTGTTTACGGTTTACTGTTTACGGTTTACAGATGAATACTTCTGCCGATTCAGAAGGGCTTGCCTGCAAATCATCTGTAAACTGTAAACCGTTAACTGTAAACATAATATATTACATCCAATACCACCTTCACCTCCAGCTGAAGGCTGCGGCCGACTATGCTCGTCAAAATGGGGTATGCTTGAAGGGTGATGTTCCTATCGGCGTCAATCGCGACAGTGTGGAAACGGCCACCCATCCGGATTTCTTCTGCCTCGATGCATCCACCGGTGCCCCTCCCGATAATTTCTCCCCCAACGGCCAGAACTGGGGCTTCCCTACATATCGGTGGGGAGAAGAGGATAGAGCGAAAGGCGAAATGTTGCCTTTGGTAGAGTGGTTCCATCGCAGGATACGCTGGATGGAGCAGTATTTCGATGCCATCCGTATCGACCACGTGCTGGGTTTCTTCCGCATCTGGGAGATTCCCGACGATGCCGTGTTTGGTCTTATGGGTCATTTCTCACCTGCGTTGCCTATGACACAAGGCGAGATAGAATACTTTGGACTGCCCTTTCGTAAGAATCTCTTCACGCGGCCCTTCATCAACGATCGTGTGCTCCAGCGACTCTTCGGACTCCATGTGCCCTACGTCCGTGAACATTTCCTGATTCCCCGCAGTTATGGACTCTATGATCTGAAGGCAGAATACGATACCCAGCAGAAGGTGCGGCAGGCTTTCGATGGGAAGGGCGACGAGAATAGCCTGTGGATCCGTGATGGGCTTTACCGTCTGGTCAGCAATGTGCTTTTCCTTGAGGATCCGCGACAGCCGGAGATGTACCATCCCCGTATTGGAGCCTGGCAGGAACCTGTCTATGAGGCACTTACCGCTGAGGAGAAGGATGCCTATATGCGACTCTACAACAATTACTTCTATCAGCGTCATAACTTCTTCTGGGGAGCTACGGCCATGCGCCGTCTCTCTGAGGTGTTCGGCCATACCAGAATGCTCTGCTGTGCTGAGGATTTGGGCATGCTGCCGGAGTGCGTACAGCCCGTATTGGACCATCTGCGTATCCTTACGCTTGAGATACAGTCGCTTCCAAAACAGAGCGGTTTCGAGTTCACCCATCTCGACGGCAATCCCTATCGCAGCGTTGCCACCGTCTCTACCCACGACATGTCGCCCTTGCGCCTCTGGTGGGAGGAGAGTCCAGAGCGCACTCAGCGCTATTATGTCTCCATGCTCCAGAAACAGGGTTGTGCCCCAGAGCATCTGCCTGCCCATCTTGCAGAGGAGATCATCGCCCGTCATCTCTATTGTCCGTCTATGCTCTGTATCCTCTCATTGCAGGATTGGCTGGCTATGGACACGGAGCTGCGTGGCAAGAATCCTCGAGAAGAGCGTATCAATGTGCCCAGCGATCCCTATAACCGTTGGAAGTATCGCATGCCTCTGAACATTGAGGACCTCCTGGCTGCCACTAAATATAATAATAAGGTACGCACGATGATCCAGCGCTCCAAACGATGAAATACCAGACATATATCTTTGACCTCGATGGGACGCTACTCGATACACTTGGCGATCTGGCTGCCTCCGTCAACTATGCCCTTCGGACGCATGGGATGCCAGAACACTCCATCGACGATGTCCGACGCTTTGTCGGTAATGGGGTTCGTAAGCTGATGGAACGTGCTGTGCCTCAGGGTGCTGGCAATCCTGCGTTCAACGAAACCTTTGATGCTTTCCGTGAGCATTATATGCAGCATTCGCTTGATACCACGCGTCCATACGACGGTGTCTCCGAGACGCTTGCTGCCCTGAAGGCAAGAGGTTGTCGTCTGGCGGTCGTCAGCAATAAGATGATGGCGGCCACCCAGGAGCTTTGCCACCATTTCTTCCCCGATACCATTGAGGTGGCCATTGGCGAGAACGAGGCTCAGGGCATCCGCAAGAAACCTGCTCCAGACACCGTCTTCGAGGCTTTGCGTCAGTTAGGGGTGGGGCAGGAGGCTGTTTACGTAGGCGACAGCGATGTCGACATCCAGACCGCCGCTAATGCCGGTCTCCCTTGTATCAGTGTCCTTTGGGGTTTCCGCGACCGTGACTTCCTCCTTCAGCACGGCGCGAAGACATTTATCTCCACTCCTTCAGAGTTGCTGTAATCTTGCGATATATTTCCCAAGGATATCGAACTCGAGGTTCACGACGGATCCTACCTCGATGTCGCAGAAGTTGGTGTGCTCGAAGGTATAAGGGATGATGGCCACTTGGAAGGTGTTCGAGGTGGGGTTGCAGACGGTGAGAGATACACCGTTGACGGTGACGGAGCCCTTGTCTACGGTGAAATAGCCTTTCTTTGCCATCTCCCGATTTTCTGGATATTCAAAAGTGAAATAGGTGGAGCCGTTGGCATCTTCCTTAGCGATGCAACGGGCGGTCTCATCGACATGTCCCTGGACAATGTGGCCATCGAGCCGTCCGTTCATGAGCATCGAGCGCTCCACGTTCACCTTGTCACCCACCTTCAGCAGTCCGAGGTTCGTGCGGTCGAGGGTCTCTTTCATCGCAGTGACGATATAGGTGTTGTCCTTGATAGATACAACCGTCAGACAGACGCCGTTATGGGCAACGCTCTGGTCTATCTTCAGTTCGTCGACAAACGAACAGGTCAGTGTGAAGTCGATATTCTCACGGTCTTTCTTAATGGCTACAACGGTAGCAAATTCTTCTATAATGCCTGAAAACATAATGCTCAATGTTCAATGTTCAATAAAAAATCGGGTACGTGCCGATGATTTGGTGAAAACTCCTGTTTCACACGATAAGGGTGCTCCCTGCTGTTGTAATCCACCGGCATTGCTGCTCTCCCGAAGGATCATTGTGGCCCGCCATTGGCAAGGGAAACAGTCCCGATGATTTTTTAATGTAGAGTATCCCGATCTATGCGGCACGACCCGTATATCTGTGTGCAAAGGTACAACTTTTTAGTGAAAAGTGAGGGGTGAAAAGTGAAAAGTTGCTGCGCCTTGTTATTTTTTAACTTTTCTCCGTCTGATGAGGATGAAGGCTGCCAGGGCTGCCAACAGGATGGCACCAATGATCCAGAGTGCTGTCAATGTCAGTAAGGAGAATACGGGAACAGTGACCTCGATGGTGCGCAGGTCGTATTTGTCTGGCGATTCCAGCAGGAAGGCTTTTACCTTGAAGGTGTAGGTTCCTGCGGGCACATCGTCGTAGAAGGCGATTCGGTCTTTGTCGGCGTTCTGCCATTCTTTATCGTAGCCTTCAAGCATGTACTGGTAGTGTACACGGTGTTGCAGCTGATAGTTCATCGCAGCGAAGCGGAAGGCGAAGTTTGAACTGTGTGACGGCAGTGTCACCTTACGGCTCATGGGCACGTAATAGTTGTAATTGCCATTCATCCTGGGACTTTGAATCTCATCGTCTACGAAGAAGTCTGTGATCTGCAGTTTCAGCAGCGAACCCTTTTCCGTCATGAGTTTGTTGCGGTCCACGATGTAGTAGCCGTTGAGCGTTCCGAAAAGGATATGACCGTTGTCCAGGGTGATGGCACCACCCTCTGACATCATCGTTTCGTCGACACCGTCGAGGTTGGAGAAGGTGGTGAAGATGCGTTTCTCAATGTCGAAGGAGCTGATGATGTGTTCGGTGGCAAACCAGGCGTTGCCGTGATCATCGAAAGTGATGCTGCGGATCTCTTCCGACGGCAGGCCGTCCTTGGATCCAAAGTTGTTGATATGGTAGATGCCGTTGTCGTCTTTACCGTTGGTATAGGCGATGCCTCCACCGTTTGTTCCTATCCACATGCGTCCCTGTGCATCGCGCTTCAGACACACGATGTCGTTGCTCATCAGCATCTGGTCGCCTGGGTCAGAGGTGTTCAGCCGTTCAATCTTCATCTCTCTGTTCTTATACGACAGGATGAGGATGCCGTCGGTGGTGCCGGCCCACACTTGGCCCTCGCTGTCGGCCTCGATGTCGCGCACTTTCATGAAGTCTTTCTTCGGATAGTCCTTCATGCCGTTCTGTGGGTGCAGGATGATGGTGTGTCCCTTGTCGTCGGTGGTCAGAAGGTTCACACCGCCGCCATAGGTGGCCACCCAGATGTTGCCGCTCTTGTCCTCTACGGCCAGATAGGTGTTGTTGTCGCTCAGACTGTTCTTGTTGCCGTCCTCATGTCGGTAGTTCTGGATATTCCAGCCGCCGTTGCCGTTGGCCGTCATCTTGAAAAGACCGTAGTCCTTAGAACAGAGCCAGTAGTTGCCTTTGGAGTCTTTCGAGATGCCATAGAGACGTCCTAAGGAGTTACCTCGTGAGTCGTGGGTGATGGTGGTCTGCCGTCCGTCGTCGTAGATCAGGAAGAGACAGCTGCTCTTGTTGCCGAGCATTAGCATCTTCTTCTCTTTGTCGTAGAGCATCGCACGGATTTCGTTCTCTACGGAGGAGATGGCATTGGGCACGGGTCTCACACGTACAATGTTATTCTTCAGTATCTCAAGCTTCTCCAGTCCTCGTCGGCTGGTAGACTCCCAGACCACACCCTCCGGCAGCACGAAGGCAGCATTGACGGTGTTCGACAGGTTCCACGGGTTGCTGGGGTCGTTGTGGAAATACTCCACGACATCGGTTTCACGGTTATAATAGCCATAGCCACCATGGTTCATGCGGATCCATACCGTCCCGTCGTGCTCGTTGAACTCTCCGCCACGTCCGTCTTGCTCTGGTACGAGCACGGTCTGCTCGAAGAACTTCTCTTTTCCGTTCTCGGGGTTGATGCGCGACACACCCATGCGGTCGTCACAGAACCAGATGAGTCCGTGGCTGTCGACATAGATGCTGAAGATACCCATGCCGTTGGGCTTGCGCAGCTGTTTCGGCTCCTGACCGTAGGCGAAGGAGTAGATGCCGCCGTTGGCTGTCGAGGCGTAGATGTTATAGCCGTTGGAGTGCAGACAGGAGATATGTTCGTCGGGAAGGATGGCCTTCTTCTCAAGCGACAGGTTTCCGCGGTCCAGTCGATGGATGCCCTCGTTCGTTCCCAACCAGATGTCGCTCTGATAGCCTTCGGCCATGCTGGTGATGGTGAGGCCACCGGTATTCATCTGCTCGCTCTTCAGTCCGCGACGGTCCAGGCTCATGATGAACAGACCGTTGCCGTCGACACTGATCAGCACCTCTCCGGAGCTGGTTACGAGTAGGGGAGAACTGGAACGGTATTCTTCATAGCCAGTAAAGCCCTCAAAGGGGTTGACGATCTGGTCGGTATTGCGGTTTAGCACAAACACACGACCGTCGTACATGTGCATCCAAACGTTTTGCGACTGGTCGATGACGATGTCCAGGATGCGGTTGTGCAGGTTCTTGATGCTGCTGGCATTACCCGTCTTATAGTTGAAGAACTCATAGCCATCGTAGCGCGACAACCCGTTCCATGTGGCAATCCAGATGTAGCCGAGGTCGTCTTGGGTAATCATGGAGATGGCATTGCTGCAGAGCCCGTCTTCTGTGGAGAAATGCGAGCGCGAGGCCTGTAACTGCTGGGCTGATGCCGATATGGACGTGAGTGCCAACACGGTACTCGCGAGTAGTAATCTGTAGTTTCTATTGTATCTCATAACGATTGTCTATTCGGTATTTATTTTGCAAAAATACATATTTTCTGCAAATAATCCAAATAATTCGGATAAATTTCCTATCTTTGCAACAAATTTAAACGATTATGAGCAAAAACATCTGTATCTTAGCTGGTGCCAGACCCAACTTCATCAAGGTCTCTCCCTTGGTGAGGGCTCTGAACCGGAGTCAGGAAGCTTCGTGTCTGCTGGTGTATGCCGGTCGTGAGGACGATCCCACGCTGGAGGCATCACTCTTCGACGACCTTGAGATGCCCCGTCCGCAGTTTTATCTGGGGGTCGATAGTGTCAGGTTAAACGAGATCACCAGTCAGGTGATGGCCCAGTTCGACCGTTTCCTCGATGAGCATCCCGTCGATGTGGTCATCGTGGTCGACGACCTGGCTTCTACGATGGCGGCAGCGATCGTCACCAAGAAGCGTGGCATCCGTCTGGCTCATCTGGTGGCAGGCACTCGTTCCTTTAACATCAACATGCCCAAAGAGATCAACCGTTTGGTGATCGATGCCCTCTCTGACTATCTCTTTACAGCTGGTGTCCGCAGCACGGGTGTGGCTACTCGCGAACAGTCGGAGCAGTCGCAGACCTATATGGTGGGTAATATCCTGATGGACACGTTGCGTTTCAACCACGACCGTCTGAAGAAGCCTGCGTCGATGCCCGATCTTCAGGAAGGCCAGTATATCGTGTTTACCCTCAACCGAAAGGCGCTGCTGGCCGATAAGGAGAATCTTCAGAAGATGCTTGAAGCACTTCTTTCTGCTGCCGGCGATACCCCCGTTATCGCTCCTCTGCGTCCAGAAGCCTCAGAGGTTATCTCTCACTTTTCACCTCTCACTTCTCACTTCTTGACCACCTCCCCGTTGTCCTACCTTGAGTTCGGCTGGCTGACGGCCCATGCCAAGGGGGTTATTACCGACTCTGGCAATGTGGCTGAGGAGGCTACTTTCAACGGTGTCCCCTGCATCACGCTCAACGACTATACCGAGCATCAGGAGACGGTCTCCGTCGGCTCCAACGTGTTGGTGGGAGAAGACGCCAATCGCCTGCATGAGGCTGTGGCAAAGATGGTCAGAGGCGAGTGGAAACACAGTGCACTGCCCGATCGCTGGGACGGTCGTACGGCAGAGCGTATCCTCCAGATTCTCTTGAACGATGTTTAGTTTTTCCCCTTGAAAGTCATTTTTTATTGAATAATGTGTTGTTTTAACGAATAAATGTATATCTTTGCAGCGGAATTAAGACTAAATAAAGATATTATTAAACACTTAACAGAAGAGAAATGCGTATGAAAAAGTTAATGATGATGGCTTGCATGATGCTGTTCTCTACAGCCATGTTTGCAGAGCAGGGTGATACTTTTGTGGGTGCTGGCCTGAGTTATGGCATCCATTCTGATTACAAGAACTTCGGTATCGGAGTGAAAGGTCAGTATGAGATTTTCGATAACTTCCGTGCTGACGCTCAGGTTGATCACTTCTTTATGCATGATGGTGTCTCGTTGTCTGACGTCAATGTAAACCTTCAGTATGCCTTCGGTGAGGACAACCTTCGTTATTATCCCCTTGTTGGTGTGGCTCTCGTAGGTCACAGCTACAACTCCTTCGGTTTCCTGAGCGAGGCTAAGGTCGGTTTCAACATTGGTGCCGGTGCAGAGCTGCCCGTCAACGACAATTGGAAAATCTTCTTCGAAGCCAAGTATCAGGCCGTAGAGGACTGGGGGCGTTTCATTCCCACCCTCGGTGTGCTCATCGCCCTCTAATCGACAAAAATTCAGCCCTGACGCCTCTTGGTGTCGGGGCTATTATGTAATCACAAAATCAAACCTAAGACCGAAATGAATAGAATTGTATTAATGTTATTGATGGTAGTGGCCTTTGTTGCTACTGCCGATGCCCAGGGCTTCCTGAAGCGCCTGAAGGATCGTGCTGTGAATGCAGCCGAGAATGCTGTGTCTAACAAGGTGGACGACAAGGTTCGCCGTGAGACCGACAAAGCGATGGACGATGCCCTCGATGGCAAGGAGACAAGCGAGAGCAACGATGCCGACAACGAGGATGTAGAGGACACTCCACAAGAAGTAGAAGCTGAGTACCAACAAAGCGATTTTGTGCCAGGTACCGCAGTATTCTTCGAGGACAATCTTCAGGGCGAACAGATGGGTGAGTTCCCCTCTAAGTGGGACCTGATTGATGGTTCTACTGACGTGGCCAATATGAAGGGAAAGAAATGTATCCACTTCGAGCCGGGTACGAGGATTGAGCCTTTGATGACCAATCAATCCAGTTATCTGCCTGATTTCTTCACACTGGAATGTGATTTCTGGATGAACGACCCAAAGACGGAGCTCAACAACTGCTACGAATTTGAGTTTAATAAAAGCAATGATGAGAATATATATGAAATCAGAATCGGCGAGAGCTATGACAAACTCGAGGTGACCTGCCGTTACAAGTCAGTGGCTGGCGACTGGCGTGATTCTGGCGGTGGTAAGACTTGGGAATTGAAGAAGAATGATTGGAGCCACTTTGCTTTGTCGTTCAACAAGCGTGCCATCAAGATCTATATCAACGGTAAGCGCGTGATCAACATTCCCAATAGTCAGGCAGCCGATCGTGTGAAGATTCATCAGGCAGATTGGGGTGGTTTCCATGGCAATAAGAACTATCTGACCAACTTCCGTTTTGCCAAGGGTGGAAATGAACTCTACGAGCGTAATGCTACTGACATGAGTGCCGTTGAGAAGGCTATCGCTGAGACAGGTAAGTTCGTGACTAACAATATTTTATTCGAAACAGGTAAAGCTACGCTGAAGCCTGAGTCGATGGCTGAGATCCAGAAAGTGGCCGACTATATGAAGAAGAACCCAAGTGTCCGCTTCGAGGTGCAGGGCCATACCGACAACCAGGGCTCCGACGCCATCAACGACCCGCTTTCTCAGCAGCGTGCTGAGGCCGTGGTGAAGGCGCTCGAGGGTCTCGGCTGCGATCCCTTCAACATGCGTGCCGTGGGTAAGGGTTCCCACGAACCCGTTGCCGACAATTCCACTGATGCCGGTCGTGCTAAGAACCGTCGCGTGGAGTTTATCAAGAAATAACAGGACTGTGCGACTTTACGTCGTGATTTCGCCCCGCAGGCTTTGCGTCATCAGTTGACGCACGGTCTGCGGGTCGTCTATATAGTGAGACTGCAGGAACATCAGCTTGGTGACGGCACTCTCGACGGTCATGTCGCGGCCGCTGATGACACCCGCCTCCTGCAGGTGGTAGCCGCTGTCGTAGCGGGACATCTCGACGGCACCCTGCAGACACTGGCTGATGTTGACGATCACCTTGCCGTTGCGGGTGCCCTCGCGGAGGGCGTTGAGCAGCCAGGGACTCTGCGGGGCGTTGCCCGATCCGAAGGTGCGCATGACGATGGCCTTCAGGTTCGGCGTGTGGATGATGTGGCGGATGAGGTCTTCACGGATGCCCGGGAAGAGGGAGAAGATGATGACGTTGTTGTCGAGCCGGAAGTGGGGCGTCATCGGCTTGGCCCAGTCGGGCTTCAGGATGCGCTCGCGGTGGTAGGTGATGTTCACGCCGGCATCGACGAGGTGGGGGTAGTTGAACGACTCGAAGGCATTGAACTCCTCGGCGCTCTGCTTCGTGGTGCGGTTGCCGCGCAGCAGGTGGCCTCCGAAGCAGATGCCCACCTCGGGCACGAGGGCGCGGCCATCGGCATCCTTCGCCGCGGCGATCTCGACGGCGGTGATGAGGTTCTCCTTGCCGTCGGTGCGGAGCTGTCCGATGGGCAGCTGTGAACCGGTGAAGACGACGGGCTTCGTGAGGTTCTCGAGCATGTAGGAGAGGGCAGCGGCGGTGTAGGCCATCGTGTCGGTGCCGTGGAGCACGACGAAGCCGTCGTAGTCGTCGTAGTGGTCGGCGATGCAGTGGGAGATGTCGGTCCAGCGGGCGGGCGTCATGTCGCTCGAGTCGATGGGCGGCGAGAACTGGAAGGTGTCGATCGTGGTGTCGAACTGCTGGAGCTCGGGCACATGGTTCAGCAGGTGCTCGAAGTCGAAGGGCTCAAGGGCGCCCGTCAGCGGGTTGCGGTTCATGCCGATGGTGCCGCCGGTGTAGATGAGAAGGACTTTGCTGCGCATGGGTAGTTAAACGTTTACGTGCATATTTTCTGCAAAGATAGTGCAATTCTGCGAAAAAAGGGCTATCTTTGCAAAAAATTTGAACTTAAAATCACATAACAAGCAAAATTATGAAGCAGTTTAACGATGCAAACTTCGTTCTCGAGACCCAGACGGCTCAGGACCTGTATCACAACCATGCGGCCAAGATGCCCATCATCGACTATCACTGTCACCTCATCCCCGAGATGGTGGCCAACGACCATCGTTTCAAGTCAATCACCGAGCTGTGGTTGGGTGGCGACCACTATAAATGGCGCGCCATGCGCACGAACGGCATCGACGAGAAGTACTGCACGGGCAAGGACACCACGGACTGGGAGAAGTTTGAGAAGTGGGCCGAGACGGTGCCCTACACCTTCCGCAACCCCCTGTACCACTGGACACACCTGGAGCTGAAGACCGCCTTCGGCATCGAGAAGCAGCTCTCTCCGAAGACCGCCCGCGAGATCTTCGACGAGTGCAACGAGAAGCTGAAGCAGCCCGAGTTCTCTGCCCGTGGACTGATGAAGCACTACCATGTGGAGTGCGTCTGCACCACCGACGATCCCGTGGACGACCTGCACAACCACATCGAGTATGCCAAGCACAAGGCAGACGACGACCCGATGATGATTCCCGCCTGGCGCCCCGACAAGGCCATGAACATCGAGAAGCCTGAGTTCGCGAAGTATGTGGAGCAGTTGGCTCAGGTGAGCGGCACGGAGATCAACAAGTTCGCCGATATGGTCGACGCCCTGCAGAAGCGCCACGACTTCTTCGCCGCCAACGGCTGCAAACTCTCAGACCACGGCATCGAGGAGTTCTACGACGAGGAGTACACCGACTCGCAGATCGAGACCATCTTCGCGAAGGCCATGCGCGGCCAGCAGCTGTCGAACGAGGAGGTGCGCCAGTTCAAGAACTGCTTCCTCACCGTGATGGCAGAGATGGATGCCGATGCCGACTGGACACAGCAGTTCCACTATGGTGCCATCCGCGACAACAATACGGCGATGTACAACCAGCTCGGCCCTGACACGGGCTTCGATTCGATCGGTGAGTTCAACACCGCCAAGGCCATGTCGAAGTTCCTCAACAAGCTGAACATGAAGGGCAAGCTCACACGTACCATATTATACACGCTGAATCCCTGCGCCAACGAGGTCATCGCCACAATGCTTGGCAACTTCCAGGGCGGCGAGCCGGGAAAGATACAGTTCGGTTCTGGCTGGTGGTTCAACGACCAGATGGACGGCATGATCCGCCAGATGAACGCCCTGTCGGTGCTCGGTCTGCTGAGCCGCTTCGTGGGCATGCTCACCGACAGCCGCTCGTTCCTGAGCTATCCGCGCCACGAGTACTTCCGCCGCATACTCTGCAACATCCTCGGCAACGACGTGGAGAAAGGCTTGCTGCCCGCAGACATGGAGATACTGGGACGCATGGTGGAGGACATCTCGTACAACAATGCCCGCAGATACTTTAAGTTCTATTAAGTGAGTGCAATCTCTATTAAGCTTTATACCAGAGGGGTGGCCAAATCGGCCACCCCCCTTTTTTTAAACTGTCATCTGTCATCTGTCACCGTAACTAGAACGGTCCGTTACCCTGCTGGTGTCGGTGTGGCGGTGATGATGGCAGTATTGATCGTCTGCTGATCTCCGTCGATGTCAAACTGCAGTGATGCTCCGTCTGAGCGCACGTCGATGGTGACTGGGGCCCCCATCACCAATGGCAGGTTGACGTCGCCGTGACCAGTTGGAAATCCGCAGAGCACAGGAATGTGATACTCAGCCAATAGGTCGTGGAGCATGGCTTCAATACTGATGACCTCACCGTTTTCGTCTGTGAACTCAGTACCGCAACTGACGAACTCACCGAGAATGACTCCCTTGCAGCGGTCGAACACGCCGTTCATCTTCAGCAAGCGCATCTGGCGGTCGATGTTGCGCATATTCTCACCGATTTCTTCCACGAAGAGAATCAGGTCTTTGCCCTTGGTGGCATCGGCCCGGGAGCCGACGTTGGGCGCGAAGGTACAGAGATTGCCGCCTACGAGCACGCCACTGGCCTGGCCCAGGATGTTCTGCTGATGTGCAGGAACCTCATAGCGGGGAACTTTGCCCAACAACAGGTCGCGCATCATCGTACAAGTCTTGTCGGTACCGCCCTTGGCCAGCGTGGTACTCATGGTGCCGTGGATGCTCATCACACCGGCACGACTCCAGAACCCATGAATGGTGGAGATGTCGCTGTAGCCGACAATCCACTTCCGGGCAGCCTTCACTTCGTCGAATGGGAGTTGGTCTATGAGTTGGATAGTGCCGTAGCCGCCGCGATTGCAGAGGATGGCCTTGATGCTCGGGTCACTCAAAGCCCAGCGGATATCACTCACACGCTCTTCTACCGTTCCTCCTATTTTACCGTCCAGCACCTTGTCGACATTGGGACCGATGACGGGTTCAAAGCCCCATGAGCGAACCACGTCGGCTGCTTTCTCAATGGTCTCTATCGGCGTGAAGTACGAGGGCGAGATCATTGCCACCCTGTCACCCGCCTTCAGATAGTCGGGCTTCGCGCAGTTCAACGCCACCTGCTCTTCAGGGGTCGGCACTACAACAATGTCATCGTCATCCTTACTGCACGATGTCATCGTCATGATAAGACTGCATACAATCAGGATGGCAGGAAAATACCTAAACTTATTCATCATACAACCTTCTATATCAAAAACGGCTGCAAAGTTACGAATAAAAAGTCAGAATCATTGCTGTAATGATGAATAATTATATCTTCCTCAGCAGTTCAAGCAGGTATGTTATAATTGTTTATGAATTAAGTTCAGGAATTAAAAATAGAGCCAGCAGCCCCGCTGCCAGCCCTCTCTTCATCTGTAAACTGTCATCTGTCACCGTACCTAGAACGGGCCGTGGCCCATACAACTCGTGGTACTAATCGCCGTGAGGAATGCTGTGAGCGCGGCTACTATCACCTTCACCGCCAGCTCGATCATCCGTTGCTTCTTCATACGCTTATCTCCATTTTTCTAGGGATTCTTTTGTCTCTCCTTAGCCGTTACCGCCACCGCCGTTGCCGTCGGCTGCCGGCGCGAGCACATAGCTCAGTGGCGTCTTCTTCTGGAATCGCTTCTCCTTGCCTCCGACGGTGCGCTTCTCGCTCTCCACGAGGTAGCCGAAGGTGAAGATGCAGTCCTCCTTGAGCGCGCGGCTGGTGAGCTTCTCGCCCTTCGTGTTCTCAGGAACGAAGTTGATGTGGATGCCGTTGATCATCGCCTCAGGACCACCGGCCACAGCAGCGGCGAGGTTGGCCTTGCCCAGCTTCTGACCGTCCACTGCGGGGGAGAATGTGCCGAAACCGTCGAGCTTCACGGGCTGCCCCTGCGTCAGCAGTTCCTTCATGCAGTCCACCACCTGACCGAGCACCAGCACGCACATCTGGTAGTCCGCGATCTTGCCGTGACTCGTCATGTGGGCGGCAAAGCCCTTCAAGTTCAGCGGCTCCTTCGCGTCGCACTCGGCAAAGTACTTGCCGTAAGCCGTACTGTCATCGTTCTTGTTCTGCCTCAGGTTGATCACCATTGGAATTTCACTTCTTGCCATAATTTAAATCCTTTCTTTTCTTCTGCATTGCAAAATTACATAAATATCTTGACATCCGCAAGCTTTTTCGCCACCCGAATCAGGTTCTTTCAAGTTCTCACAAGTTGTTGCATATAACAAACTACAATGACAATTCCCCAATAATCATTAAATTCCATGGCGAAATCAACCTGCTTTGGGATTTATTTCGTATATTTGTGCCATTAATTCACAAATTAAAACAAATACGCGTATGAAGATTCTGATTTTACAAGGCTCTCCGAGAGCTAATGGTAACACCGCTTGGATGGCGGAAGAGTACAAGAAGGCTGCCGAGGCAGCAGGTCATGAGGTGACACTGGTGAATGTGTCGCGCAAGAAAATCGCAGGTTGCTTGGCCTGTGAGTACTGTCATAATAAAGGTAATGGTGCCTGCATCCAGAAGGATGATATGCAGGATCTTTATCCGCTGATGAACGAGGCTGAGGTTCTGGTTCTGGCTGCGCCCATCTACTATTTCACCCTCTGCGCTCAGATTCAGGCTCCCATCCAGCGTATGTACTGCGTGAACAAACCCGCCAACGTCAAGAAGATGGCGCTGCTGATGTCATCCTACTCACCAGGAGTCTATGACGGAGCTACAGCCGAGTTTCGCGACATCTGCAACTATTGGCAGGTAGAGAACATGGGCTTTGTCTCTGCCAAGATTGATGAGCAGAAGACGGAGGAGACGAAGCAGAAGGTGGTAGCATTGGCAGAGAAAATATAGGAACCGATGATAATAAGGAAACTGTCTGTACTTTTTGTAATGCTCCGTCGCCATAACGGTGACTAGACTCATCAAGGCCGTCTGCCCGCATCGTCGTTGGCGAGTGGATAGCAGATTCTGTAATTCTGGTAATTCTTTCCAAGATTCGGGTAGTGCATGTTCCGCAAAATCACCGTACCTTTGCAGCAGATTTCAAAACGTAATGAAGATGAAGAATTTTGCATTGATTTTGATGTCGCTCCTGATGGTGTGCTGCACGAAGGACGACGAGGTGAAGGCCGCCACCGTGCAGGAGGCAGGCAAGACGCTGGTGGTGTACTATAGTTATACGGGCAACTGCCAGCAGATTGTGGAGTCGTTGACGGCTCAGATTGAGGCTGACGTGATGCGCATAGAGCCTGCCGACAAGACGCAGAAGTACGAGGCAAACAATTATGCCATCGGTACGGCGCTGCTGAACGCTATCAAGGCTGCACCCAACGATGCGGCGAGTTATCCGGCCATCGACCCCGTGAGCATCACCGACCTTTCGCAGTACCAGAACATCATCATCGTGACACCGCTGTGGTGGAGTCAGATGGCAGCGATCATGCAGACGTACCTATTTAATTATAGCGCGCAGATGGCGGGTAAACACGTGGCGCTGATTGTATCGAGCCATTCGAGCGGCATCAGCGGTGTAGTGACAGATGCTAAGCGACTGATTCCAGACTGCACTTGGATGGGCGATGCACTGTGGATCAATGCCAGCAACCATAGTAACCGTGCTTCATTGATACAAAACTGGTTGCCGACGCTGAATTTTGCAGAAAAACAAACTACAATGAATAAGATGTATATTACTATCGACGGACAGACACAGGCTGTGACACTCGTCGATAATCAGGCAACAAAGACGCTTGTTGAGAAATTGCAGCAGGCTCCCGTCACCGTGACGCTGAACAGCAGCGGAGGCTTTGAGATTTGGGGAGCTCTTGGCTTCTCATTGCCCACAAGCAATGAGCAGATTAACGCGCAACCAGGTGACGTCATCCTGTACAACGGTTCGAATATCTGCATCTTCTACGGTACGAACTCGTGGAGCTACACCCGCCTGGGAAAAATCGACGGCCTGTCGGAGAGCGAACTTCGCACGTTCCTCAAGGCTGGCGAGAGCAACATCACCGTCACGCTGTCGCTCTCGTCTGGGACAACCGCCGTCAATAGCGTCCGTAGCGAAGCTACAGAAAATGACGCATACTACTCGCTCAGCGGGCAGTGCATCGAGAATCCAACACATGGCATATATATAAAAAATGGTAAAAAGGTAATCTTATAAAGTATGAAGAAAGTATTATTGGCCGCTGTGCTGATGGGCATGACGCTCACGGCTTGCACGAACAAACAAACTACAAACGAAGATATGAATACGACATTGCAACTAACTCTGGAGTGGGACAAGGTGTTTCCACAGAGTGATAAGGTAGACCATAAGAAGGTCACGTTTAAGAACCGCTTCGGCATCGAACTCGCAGCGGATTTGTATAAGCCAAAAGGCGTTAAGGACAAACTGCCGGCCATCGCTTGTAGCGGTCCTTTCGGTGCGGTGAAGGAACAGTCGAGCGGTCTCTACGCCCAAACAATGGCCGAGCGGGGATTCCTGACCATCGCCTTCGACCCCAGCTACACAGGCGAGTCGGGCGGCGAACCTCGCTATGTATCCTCTCCCGACATCAACACGGAGGATTTCTCTGCGGCGATTGACTACCTCATGTCGCGCGACGATGTGAACCCTGATCGAGTGGGTATCCTCGGCGTGTGCGGATGGGGAGGCATCGCCCTCAACGCAGCGGCGCTCGACCCGCGTATTAAGGCCACCGTGGCAACGACGATGTACGACATGAGCCGTGTGTCGCAGAACGGCTATCACGACGACGGCGACAGCAAAGAAGCGCGTGACGAGATGCGTAAATTCCTGGCCGAGCAGCGGCTGAAGGACTACCAGAGCGGTTCCTACGAGCGTGCAGGTGGTGTGGTGGAAGACCCGACCGATGCGCCGTGGTTCGTCCAGCAGTATCACGCCTACTATAAGACAAAGCGTGGCTACCATGCCCGCAGCCTCAATTCCAACGAGGGCTGGAACAAGACATCCGTCCTGCCTTGGCTCAATGCAGGTTTCCTCAAGTTCACCAACGAGATTGACAATGCTGTCCTCATCCTTCACGGCGAGAAGGCCCACAGCCGCTATTTCGGCATCACCGCCTTCGAGAACATGACGGGTGAAAAGGTTAATTTGCAAGGGCAAGACGAGAACTTGCAGCCGCTTAATGCTCCGCTTGCAGAGCCGTTCATCCTCAATTGCGGCAACAAACAACTCTACATCGTCCCTGGTGCTACCCATTGCGACCTTTATGATGGTGGTGAACAGAGCTACATCCCTTTCGACAAGCTTGATACATTCTTCCAAGAGAATCTAAAATGACCAACAACAGAATCATCCAGATAGACAGCGTGGATGCGTACAACAAACTGTACGGATGGGAGACGCTGCACCCGCTGGTGACGGTGGTGAACCACGCCGAGCCGATGGCCAGCAACCTGAACCACTCGCGGCTGAACTACGGCCTCTATGCGCTGTTCCTGAAGCAGGGAGACGGCTGCTCGATACGCTACGGACGCGAGAAGTACGACTATCAGGAGGGTACCGTCGTGAGTTTCAAACCAGGACAGGTGGTCGAGGTGGAGTGGGACGAGAGCCGCCCTATGCCGCCCTCGCGCGGACTGCTGTTCCATCCTGATTTGCTCTACGGCACACAGCTCGCCCGACGCATCAACGACTACACGTTCTTCGACTACGACCAGCGCGAGGCCCTGCACCTCTCGGAACGCGAGCAGCACATGGTGGTGGAACTGTTCGACAGAATCGAGGAGGAGCTGCAGCACCCCATCGACCGCCATTCGCAGACGCTCATCACCGATGCCATCGGCCTGCTGCTCGACTACTGCATGCGCTACTACGACCGCCAGTTCATCACGCGCCACAAGGTGAACAGCGACATCCTCACCGCCTTCCACCAGCAGTTACGCGAGTACTTCGTGAGCGGTCATCCAGAACGTCACGGTCTGCCCACCGTAGCTTACTTCGCCGACAAGGCCTGCCTGTCACCCAACTACTTCGGCGACCTCATCAGCAAGGAGAGCGGCACCACCGCCCAGCGCCACATCCAGGATGCCGTCATCGAACGTTCCAAGCAGCTGCTCGTCGAGACCCGTCTGCCTGTCAGCGAAATCGCCTACCAGCTCGGCTTCGAATACCCGCAACACTTCTCGCGCCTGTTCAAGTCGCGCACTGGTATGACACCGAATGCGCACAGATTAACAGCATAACAATTTATCATCAATTTTGTCGCCTGGATATTTGGCGATCTCGAGTATTTTTAGTACTTTTGTAGTGCCGAAGAACAAATAAATCTATGCAACAAAATTCTATTACATCATTAGGTCGTTCGGAGCTCGCGCAGAAGTATTTCCCCTTCATCCAGGCGCAGTCAGCCTGGCTCAAACTGAAGTCACTCCTGGCCGAAGATCCTGCCTTGGCGCACCTCGCACAGCTGAAGCGCCGGACATTCCTGCCGGCAGAAGTCAATATTATTTACCAACAATTAGGGCGGCCGTAGCTGCCCTTTTTTCGTGGTTTTTTGCGCCCTGACGAAGGGCTAAGGAAAGTCGGAGTTTCATAACGGGAAAGCCCGAGTTTCATGGCAGGAAAGTCGGAGTTTGCTGAGCCCTCCGTAGAGTGGGGGATGATCGTGATGCGTCATGTCAAATAATTTCGCGTTCTGTTTGAGCTCTTGCGTTACAGTGTGACAGTTACAGTTTTGAAAACATGCCTTCACCCTATAGGACGCGCTATAGAGTTACTTTATATATAATATATATATTATATATAAAGTAATTATATAATTATTAATCATTATACTCTTCTTCCCCTCCAGTCGCCCCGGGGGTGATGTTGGTGCTATATAAAAACTGTAACTGTCACACTGTCACAATCACACACAAAAAAACTGATAAATGTTTGGTGCTTTTGTAGAAAATGCCTATATTTGCAGCAGATAATCAAACATAAGCTGTCGACGTGGTTATGACCAACAACCACATCAAGGGCATCTTCTCGTCGGTGTTCTGTGACTCTGCCGCCGACCTGAATGACGACTACACCATCGACCAGGCCGACGTCGACGAGATGGTCAAGCTGATACTCAATAAGAAATGACTCAGTTCAAATTTATAAAAAAGAAAATGGAAAACGGAAGTCAATCGGCTTCCGTTTTTCGTCTGGTTTTTGAAATAATCGCCTAATCATTTGGAAGTTATTGAATTTTAGTTCAGATGTTTGCAATAGCCTTTGACATGGATATCAAGGAACTCCGTAGTTCATACGGAGAACCTTATAATAATGCACATCGTCGATGATGAGGAAACGGTCGAGGGCGTAAAGGGGACTGGCACCTTTGCGCCTTTGTTAATAAGATAAGGGGAATTGCAGAAATATAAAGTAGAATTATTATAAAGTAGAATTATATTCTTAAATATTTCTAAAAGATTTACTCCGCAGCTGTCGAGGTTAAAGGAACTCGGCTTTATTAACAAGGAAGTCCCATTTGGTGAGGAGGAGAAGAAGAGCAAGAAGGGCCAGTATCACATCTCCGATCCTTTGCTTCGTTTTCATTATCGTTATGTTCTTCCTTACAACTCCATGATAGAGTTGGGTAACAGCCAAGCTGTCTTAGGTATGTTTAAGAAAACTGAAAACGATTTTTATGGCCATACTTGGGAAGAATTGTGTAGGAACTATATTAGTGCTCATGGTGCTGAGGGTGTTCTGTATGGATTGGCTTCACGGTGGTGGGGTAGCTATTACAATGAGCAACAAGACAAATATCTTCCTGTAGAGTTGGATATTGTTGCATTATCCAGATGAGATTATGGGAGGGCAGTAAGGCCCTTCCAAAGATTTATAGATTATTAAGGTTTTAAGGTTTGGTGGATCCATGCCTTTTTAATATCTTTGCAAACGATTTGTCCCAAAGTTCGGGCAGGTCGTTTTTTCGTATTATAAACCCCTGTTTCAATCATGAGTAACCTGAGCATGTCATATTACGAGGCCCTCTCCACCGAGATCGTGGAGAGCATTTCGGCATGCCTGGATGCTCATGGTCTTGACCGCACCCTGAAGGATTACGAAGGCATGGAGCACCTGCTGTCAGGTCGGCCGTACTGGCCTGAGATCAAGGCGGGTGCGGAGCGGATGTTTGCCAAGGAGCGCAAGCGTCTGGAACAGTTGGAGCTGGCGCGGGCCAAGGCCTCTGCGCCCAACTACTATCAGATGTTCCCTACGGCAGAGGCAGCCATTAAGATGGACAATACGCACTTCGAGGGGTCCATGTACGATATGAAAGGTAGTGATAACGTAACATTCGGAAGCAATCATGGAGAAGAAAAACATTGATGTGCCCAGCGTCACTTTTACGGGCGACATCACGATTCAAGGCGATATGTTCAACATGCACGACATTCAGAACGTGAACTTCTACGGTTCCTTCACAGAGTCACTGCGAGAGATGGCCGCAAGAGGCCACTCGGCGGCTGCATCGGCGACGGTGGAAGATGAGAGCCACGAGGCAGAGGAACTATGCCATTTAGTCCATCCGTCGATAGACAGCTCGCAGGAGTGGCAGGTTCACGAAGAGATCAAACGGCTGGTGCGCCGGCAGGGGATACAGGAGATCTGCTTGTATCTGAAGCAGATGGCGGCAGAGAAGAAGATCCTGCTGCCTCCGATGCCGTCGGTGGCCTACGCAGAACTGGTCCGTATGGGTATGCCTTGCGGTGAGGGATACAGCGAAAGCACATTCAGAAAATACTATAACAAGTGATTTACCGTGAACAGAACGGAGCAAATCAGAACAATCCAGAACAAGTTAGAGAAAGTTAGAACAGGGCACTTCTGAATCCATCCGGGGTATCAGAACATGTCATAATTTTGCACTGTCAACGAACGGTTGGCGGTGCTCTTTGACATGTTGATACAGGACGAAAATCGCACTACTGCGCACAACGGGGACAGTCCTAGGGTGTTAAGTTAACTTGTATTTTTTAGCTCACTTTTTTGAGCACATTCATTCTTTTAATGGAGGGGTTAGGCAACAGGTTGTCAGCCCTCCATTTCTTGATGTCTTCCATCTTCGTCTTT
>JAEEGK010008220.1_pt1 | contig 24681 bp, 21 predicted proteins | sample 8958771 | NCBI WGS metagenome assembly JAEEGK01 (sample SAMN16246547, study PRJNA631951) | gut metagenome | biome: gut microbiome; feature: rumen; material: SC-attached | host: Bos | place: Iran: Karaj | collected 2018-10
CCCACCTCCCAGGAGCAAACTTTTTTCTTTTCCTTGGCATGGGAACTGAGGTATTTGTATTCTTCATCTCGGCCTTTGACCGTCCGTTCGACAAGACAGCTGACGGAATGGAATTGGATATGCATCCTGGAGCAACCATTGTTGGTAATGTCGGAGAGGGTGTTGACGAAGCTCCTACAGTTTCTGGTCCAATCATTGGTGGTGGCGGTGGAACTGTCATTATCGGTGGCGGTGGTGTTATCAATGGCTCTGGTGTCGCTGGTGGTGCTCCTGTAGTTGATACAGAGGCGATAGCAGCTGTATCTTCTTCTGTTGCTACGGTTTCTGGTGGTGCCGTGGCTGTTGGTGGTGGCGGTGGAGTATCTTCTTTACCACAGATGACACCAGAACTTGAAGAAGCAACCACTCATTATATCGATGAGTTGAAACGGCTGACGGAAATGCTCTCGCGCGTCTCAGAGCAGAGTGAGAAACTGTCGCACGACTCAGAGGAAATGGAGAACCTGAATCGTACATTGACAGGCATCTGTAAGGTCTACGAACTGCAGCTGAAGAGTGCCAGCTCACAAATCGGCACCATTGACGAGATTAATGAACAGACTCGTAAGATGGCGGCTCAGATCGCCGACCTCAATAAGATCTATGCCCGAATGATCGAGGCAATGACAGCTAAGATGAACGTATAGGCAAATGGCAATCAAGAAAAGACCAGTATCCCCTCGCCAGAAGATGATCAATCTGATGTATGTCGTCTTGATGGCAATGCTCGCGCTGAACGTCTCTACAGAGGTGCTCAATGGCTTTTCTGTGGTGGAAGAAAGCTTAACCCGTACCACGAAAGGTTCTATTAAGGAGAACAAGCTCGTCTATGATAATCTGGATATGCAGATGCGGATGAATCCTGCGAAGGTGGGCGAATGGTATAAGAAGGCCCAAGAGGTGAAGCGTATGAGCGATTCACTGTACAATTTCGCTGAGAACCTGAAACTGGCTATTGTCCAGGAGGCAGACGGAAAGGATGGACAGATTGAGAATATCAAGAATAAAGAAGACCTTGAAGCAGCTAATCAGGTAATGCTGGCTCCAGGAAGGGGCAAGGGCCGTGAATTGTATGATGCTATCCAGTCGTTCCGCAAACGTATCAGTGGAATGACCTCAGATATGAGCAAGAAGCAGATTATCAATGGCAATCTGGCAACGGTGATCCCTCCTAAGGCAAAGGCGATGGGAAAGAATTGGCAGGAGTATATGTTTGAGGATATGCCAGCTGCCGCCGCCATTACACTGCTCTCAAAACTACAGAGTGATGTGCGCTATGCGGAGCGAGAAGTCCTGCATACATTGGTTTCGAATATAGACGTCAAGGATATCCGTGTAAATCTGTTGGATGCTTTCGTGATACCCAATTCCAGAACGATTGTACGAGGCGACCGTTTCTCTGCACGCATTGTGATGGCTGCCGTTGATACGACTCAGGTGCCCGATATCTATATCGGCGGGCAGAAGGTGGATTTGAAGGACGGACTTTATGAGACTGTCTGCGGACGAACAGGCGACTTTACACTCAAGGGCTATATGGAGACCGTCAATGGTAATGGAGATTTAATCCGCCGCGACTTTTCTCAGGAGTATTCAGTGGTTGATCCAAGTGCTACTGTCTCTGCCGACTTGATGAACATGCTCTATGCAGGCTATAACAACCCTATCAGCATCAGTGTGCCAGGTGTGCCATTGACCAAGGTTCAGGCTTCGATGACCAATGGAACTCTTCAGTCGGTAGGGCCTGGTAAGTATATTGCCCGTCCGGCAAAGATCGGACAGGATGCAACGATTACCGTCACATCAACGAATACAGGCCATGCCCAACAGATGGGCCAATACACCTTCCGAGTGCGCAAACTGCCTGATCCTACGCCTTACATCTCAATGAAAGATGAGCATGGCAATCCTACCCGATTCAAGGGCGGTGGTCTGCCGAAGGGCCAGTTAGTGGCTGTAGATAAGATTGGAGCGGCTATCGATGACGGCATTCTTGACATCGCTTTCCGTGTACAAAGTTTTGAGACTGTATTTTTCGATAATATGGGTAATGCAGTGCCGATGGCCTCCGAGGGCGCCGCGTTCTCTTCTCGTCAGAGAGACACGTTCCGTAAACTCTCACGGAATCGCCGATTCTATATCTCTCGTGTCGTTGTGGTAGGCCCGGACGGCTTAACCCGAACGCTACAGAATCCGATGGAAATCATAGTAAAATAAAATAAGGTAAGATATGAAGAGATTATTATTCATCATGATGATATTGCTGGTGGCTGATGCAGCAGTGGCACAGCCCAAGAAACGGCGCAATCAGCAGGCTGTGCAGACTGAACAGAGAGAGCAACAGCGCAAGGGTCCTTCTTCTGCCATGTCGATGCGTGCACAGATATCGTTTCCTACGGCTTTGGATATTCCTGAAGAAGTTGTCTGGCGTCGGGATATCTATCGTGAATTGGATTTGACGGATGACGCTAATGCAGGTCTGTACTTCCCTGTAGAACCCCAGGGAAAGCAGTTGAACTTGTTTACTTACATCTTCAAATTGGCGCAGAATGGCTATATACCAGTCTATGAATATCCTACTGATGGCAGTGATAATTTCTCAAGTGAGGCTCGCGTTCAGATGCAGACGATACTTGACAACTACCATATCTACTACGAGGAACAAGATGGTAAACTGAAAGTAGACAACAGCGATATTCCATCGTCAGAAGTCAGGAAGTTCTATTTGAAGGAGAGTGCTTATTATGATCAGGCTAATTCTTCTTTCCATATCAAGGTGTTGGCGCTTTGCCCGGTGATGTTGCGTGACGATGATTTTGGTGGAGAGGCCACTCAGTATCCGCTTTTCTGGGTGAAATATAGTGACTTGGAACCATTCTTGAATCGTCAGACGGTGATGGCGAGCAGTCTGAATAATGCAGCCACAATGTCGATGGATGATTTCTTCACACTCAATTCCTATCGTGGCAAAATCTATAAGACCAATAATGCTCAGGGTAAGACTCTGATTCAGCTCTGTGATGGCGACGTGGATAAGATGACAGCCGAGCAGAAGCGTATCGAAGATGAGCTGGCAGCCTTCCATAAGACTATCTTTGGCGATCTGGCAAAAAGAGACTCACTTGACAGTATTGCAGCCCTTGACATCAAGAGTGCCAAGAAAGTGAAGAGCAAATCCTCTTCGTCAAGCAGTAAGAAGACGAAAGCGTCTAAGCCCAAAAGCTCCTCCAGTACCTCTGGTAGCAATAGTTCTGCACGTGTGACGGTCCGTCGACAGAGACATTGATATGTTAAATGTGCTTGAATTCAATGCTGAACCAGACTTTTTTCGTACCTTTGCAGCGTTATTGCAATTTTAAAGAATAAGGTTATGAAAAAGTTTTTTGCATTGGCAGTGCTTTTGGCTACCATATCGATGACAGCTCAGGCACAATTTAACTTTGGTGTCAAAGGAGGTCTGAATCTGGCAAAGTTGAGTCTTAACGAGAGTGCTATTGGGGCAGACAACCAGGTTGGATTTCATATTGGTCCTACGGTAAAGTTTACTATTCCTGGGATTGGTTTAGGATTTGATGCTGCTGCTCTGTTTGATCAGCGTTCAAGTGATGTTGAGGCCAGGAATGCTGAGACAGGCAATATCACCAGTACAAAAGTGAAGCAGCAGAGCCTTCAGATTCCTATTCATGTACGTTATGGATTCGGCATAGGCGATGTTGCAAATATATTCGTCTTTGCTGGTCCTCAGTTTGGCTTTAATCTGGGTGATAAAGAAACAAGTATCTGGGACGGCGCTGCTGACTGGACATTCAGAAGCTCGTTCCTTACAGCAAATGCAGGTTTAGGCGCTATGTTCTTGAATCATCTTCAGGTTTCTGTCAATTACAATTTCGCTCTAGGGAAAACTGGCGACGTGCAGGTCCTGAATTGGAAAGCTGAGTCAGTAGGCAAGAATGGCGAGAAATTTGATGGTAAAATGAACTGCTGGCAGTTATCAGTTGCCTATTATTTCTAAGTTTTGTTTGTCAATGTAATCCTCCCTCTGCCGCTCGACGGGGTGTTTACCTATTCTGTTCCACAATCGCTGGAGGAACAGGTAAAGATGGGAGTACGTGTGCTTGTCCCTTTGGGCAGGAACAAAACCTATGTAGGGATTATTTCTGAGATACATGATATGAAACCTGAAGGATATCAGACAAAAGATATCCTTCAGGTTTTGGATTCTTTCCCCATTTTGCTTGATACACAGTTACGCTTATGGCAATGGATAGCCGACTATTATCTGTCGCCCATCGGGGAGGTCTATAAAGCGGCTTTGCCTGCAGGGTTGAAGGCAGAGGATGGTTATAGGCCAAGAACGGAGACCTATATAGATCTGTCACCGAAGTTCAGGAATGAGGCTGCGCTTCATGTGGCATTGAATATGTTGCAGCGAGCTGTGAAACAACAGGCGGCTTTCATTGATTTCCTCGCACTCTCTGGATGGGACAAAAACGAACCACAGGAGATAACAAGAGATGAACTTCTGAACCAAGGGCATACGCTTCCAACGGTGACTGCACTCGTCAAGCGTGGACTATTGCAAACCTATGAACGTGAGGTGGGCAGGCTGAATCATGGCGGAGAACCTTGTTTCGAAAATATCAAACCGTTGAGTCAGGTTCAGCAAGATGCTTTCAACAAGATACAATTCTCGTTTCTGAAGAAGAACGTCACGTTGCTTCATGGCGTTACCTCGAGTGGAAAGACGGAGATTTATATACACCTGATATGGCAGGCTTTGGAGCAGAAAAAGCAGGTACTCTATCTGTTGCCTGAAATCGCTTTGACTGTTCAGATGATGAACCGTCTGCAGCGGGTCTTTGGAAATCGTCTGGGCATCTACCACTCCAAATACAGTGATGCCGAACGTGTGGAGATCTGGCAGAAACAACTGTCTTCACATCCTTACGATGTGATTCTTGGAGCGCGTAGTGCTGTGTTTCTTCCATTTCAGAACCTGGGTTTGGTTATTGTCGACGAGGAGCAGGAAACCTCCTATAAGCAACAGGATCCCATGCCTCGATATCATGCCCGATCTTCAGCCATCATACTGGCACAGATGTTTGGTGCCAAGACCCTCTTAGGAACAGCTACGCCGTCCTTGGAGACATACCACAATGCCAAGACGGGTAAATATGGGCTCGTGGAGCTCTTCCAGCGCTATCAGGGAATCGAACTTCCTGAGATTCAGGTTGTCGACGTGAAGGATCTGCAGCATCGGAAGATGATGAACGGTCCTTTCTCCCCTATATTATTAAATAAGGTACGCGAGGCCTTGGAGCGAGGTGAACAGGCTATCTTGTTCCAGAACCGTCGTGGTTATGCCCCTATGATTGAGTGTAAGCAGTGCGGTTGGGTGCCTCATTGCCAGCATTGTGATGTGTCACTGACGTTCCATCGTAACCTCAATCAGTTGACCTGTCATTATTGTGGCTATACCTATCAAGTTCCTACAGAATGTCCAAACTGTGGATGTATTCATCTGCAGACCGTTGGCTATGGTACTGAGAAGATCGAGGCAGAGGTGCATGACATCTTCCCTGAAGCCCGTATAGCCCGTATGGATCTTGATACAACCCGTAGTCGTCAGGCCTATGAACGGATTATCAGTGATTTTTCTGCAGGTCATACCAACCTTTTGATTGGCACGCAGATGCTTTCGAAAGGTCTTGATTTTGACAAGGTCAGTGTGGTCGGTATCCTGAATGCTGATATGATGATTAACTATCCGGACTTCCGTGCCTATGAACATGCTTTTATGATGATGTCGCAAGTCAGTGGTCGTGCAGGGCGTAAAGGAAAGCGAGGACTTGTCATTCTGCAGACCAAGAGTCCGGATCTACCATTGATTCAGCAGGTCGTGCGGAATGACTATGCATCATTCTATCGTTCGCTGATAGCTGAGCGCCAGCAGTTCCATTATCCCCCTTATTATCGTCTTATCTATGTTTATCTGAAGCATCGTTATGACAATGTGGTTGAGACGGCCGGCATAGAAATGGCTAATATCCTGCGGAACTGGTTTGGTGCACGTGTCCTTGGACCTGATAAACCAGCAGTTGCTAAGGTGAAGTCGCTCTCTATCCGTAAACTCGTTTTGAAGTTGGAACTTGGCATCAATATGCCAGAGGTCCGTAAATATTTAGCGCTTGCCCAGCAGCAGATGCTACAAGACAAGCGCCATAGTTCGCTTCAAATCTATTACGACGTAGATCCTTTATAGCTGTTTTTTAGAAGTTCAGTTCGCAACCGATACCCAGAACGCGGTTAGTACGGGTAAACGAGTCGCTGATAAGTGGCTGTGTCGAGGTAACGCGATCGTAGTTCTCGTAATTGGTCTGGAAATAGGCTGCCTTCAGCGTTACGACATCAGAAGCTTTGTAGTTGAAACCAAAGCCGAGACTGTAGCTATTGACAACGAATGACATATCGTTCATGAATTGATCTGTCAACTGGTAACGGGTCAACTGTCCTCCTGCTGAAACGGTGAGTTTATTTGTAATGTCCCACTCTGCACCAGCAAGATACTCATTGGTGCCGCCGTCAAGCAGATCCTGGGTGTTATTATACCAGTTGACGTTCTTGTCGTAGAAGTGGTGATAGCCGAGGTTCAGCCTTACAGCATCACTGACATTCCACATCGCTCCAACTGCCAGTTGTGCAGGAGAATCCTCATCGATTTTTTCCCCATCACGGAATTTGTTGACGGCAGGAATTTCGCTAGCCTCATTGACGGTTGACTCATTCTTCATGTGAATCTGAGTCTTGAACTCATATTTTGCTGCAAAATTGAATCGTCCTACGCGGTAGTCTATACCAATGACAGGAGCAATACCCACACTTGACTGGTTGCAAAGCAGGTTTACCCCCTGTGAATACTTCTGCAAAGCATTCAGGTTGGTGCTAGTAGCTGCCAGCTGAGCACCAGAGCCTTCAAGCTGTGCCTTGGTGGCAACCAGCTCTGCATATTTGGGGAGGGCTGTTCCACCAGCAGCTTCCATCTGGGCCATACCAGCATTGACTTGTTCCAAAGTTGTATTGACATAGCTGATACCACCATCAACCATAGCTGTTGCAGATTGCAGGAAACTTCCAAAATCAACATAGCCACCAGCCGTCTTTACTTGGATGTTGCTGATTTTAGCCTTATATGTGGCAGTTCCGTACAATACTCTCAAACCTCCATATACAGCGAAGTCTGATGTGATTTTGTAGGCTGCACCTAATTGGAAACCGAAGTAGTATTGACGTCCTTGCATATAGCCGTCCATATCATATCCGCTGACGCCAGGGGCTGGCTGTCCAAGCGCTGCAGCCATCTGATCCAGACCAGATAGCTGATTTGCGATGTTGCCTACGACGCTCTCAAAAGAGCCGAGTCCGTCGGCAAATTCACAACTGCCGCCACCACCAGGTATGGAGAAATTGAACTGAATGCTCCAGTCACCTTTGTTGTAGGCAGCCTGAATAGAAGGAATGAAAGGCGCATCTGCCACACCCTCGAAGATTTTCTTGCTCTCTCCGTTGTTCTTACGGCCAAGAGCAAACACGGGATTGTTGCTCGTGATGGTACGCGTCTGGTGCGCATACTGCCAATTGATACCAAGGTGGAAACCTTCAGGAAGGAAAGCCACACCTGCGGGATTGCTGTAGACGCCGTCGAGGCCGATGGCTGCATCGCGGGCAGGGTTTCTCAAGAAGTCGATACTCTGATTAGTGTTGGTTAAGATTCCACCAGCCGTTGCTGTGGTTGTTGCTGCCAGCATCACACCGGTAAGCACTGCATAGAATTTTTTCATATCCTTAAACATCTTTTTACTAAAACCGGGTGCAAAGGTATGTATATTGCACAAATTATCTCTGTTTGCGCACACAATATTAACAACCATTAACCAAAAACAAGGGTATTTATGCACAAAATCCCTCATTTGTGCAACTTTTTCTTGCACAAATGGGGGTTAAAGTGTGCAATTACGAACTACTTTTTCAGTTCTGGGTAGCTGATTCGTGTATGATAGATCGTCTTGAGTTTCTCGATCAATACGGTTTTGGCGTAGGCAATATCGCGGAAGGTGATGGGGCACTCTTTGAAATAGCCATCTGCCACTTGACCGTCGATGAGCTTGTTGACAAGTTCACGGATAGTCTTCTCCGTATAGTCAGGCAACGAACGTGAAGCAGCCTCTACGGTATCAGCCATCATCAGGATAGCCTGCTCTTTGGTAAACGGATTGGGGCCCGGATAGGTGAAGAGCAGATCGTCTACTGTATCGTTGGGATGTTCAGTCTTATATTTCACATAGAAATACTTAGCTTTGCCTTGTCCGTGGTGGGTGGATATAAACTCCTTGATGACGTTAGGCAGGTTGTATTTGTCTGCCAGTTTGATGCCCTCTGTCACATGACTGATAATCATCTGGGCACTGTCGATAGCCCCCATTTTTTCATGAGGATTTATGCCTGACTGGTTCTCTGTGAAGTAAATGGGATTGATGATCTTGCCGATATCATGATACATCGCTCCTGTACGTACCAGCTGGCTTTTGCCTCCAATCTTATTAGCAATCTCTGCTGCCAGGTTACCGACTTGAATCGAATGCTGGAACGTGCCAGGTGCCACCTCACTCATCTTCCTGAGGAGCGTCTTGTTCATATCCGACAATTCGATAAGGGTGATGTTGGATGTAAAGCCGAACGCCTTTTCTATCAGATAGAGGAGAGGGTAGGAGCAGAACAACAGCAAGCCGTTAATGGCGAGGTAATTATATTCGCTATAGCTGATCTTCATGATATCGTCATTCTGGATCCAGTCCGTAGCCAGATTCATCAATGTAGCACCTATAGTTACGAACACAGCTGTCCAGAAGAGTTGCGAACGGCTGGACAGTTCGCGTAGTGAGAAAATGGCAACCAGTCCAGCCACGAGTTCAACGGATACGAACTCCAGCGGATGCTGCAGAAAACTGGCACAGATAAGGATCATAGTGGTATGTGCCATGAAAGCCGTACGTGAGTCCATGAACACCCTGATGAAGATGGGTACCATGGCGAACGGTACGATATAGACATGCAGGATACTATGCTTCACCATGACAGAGGCAATGACGACAAAGATGGTAATCAGCGCGTAGAGCATGGTTGTGGAGCGCATCTTCTCAAAATAGTCCTTGCGGAATAGTGTCAGGAAGATGGTGAAGCAGGTAATCAGTATGCCAACAAACAAGATTTGTCCCATGATGGTCATGCTGATTTGCTGCTTACCCGTTTCGCGCCGTTGGGTTTCCTTTTCAAACGAGATTAGAATATCATAGGTCTTCGCGTCTACAATTTCGCCACGTTCGATGATCTTCTGTCCATGCTGAACGAGTCCACTGGCTAAAGGAATGCTGTTGCGCAGGTCGTTGAGGCTGGCCTCACTCCTCTCCTTGTCGTATATCAGATTGGGCGTGATGTAGTCGTTCAGGTTGCATTTCTGCAGAATCTCACGGTGGGCAGCCAGAGACTCGTCAAGGAAAATCTGTTCATAGGCAGACACGACGGAGTGCACCTTGGTAATCGCCACGCTGTTGGCATCTTTACCGTTGATGATACGGATGTTTTGTGTCGTGTCCTTGTTCAGTCTGGCATATTCTGAACTGTTCATGATACCTTGGGCATACAGACCGCGAAGGCGATTGGCCACGAAACTGATATAATCCTTGGAAAGGCCAGGGATACCATTATTGTAGTCCTTGACGAACTGACGGATCTGCTTGTTGACGATTTCGTCATTATACAGGTAATACGGCTCGTATTGCTGCATCAGACTGTCGCGCTCTGCCTTGACAATCTCATCGCTCTTGTAAATGGGGAAGTCGAAGGGCGCTTTCAGATCTGAATAAGTCCAGGGTTTTCCTCTTTCTATTTTGAAACTGATGTTACTGCTTCTAGGCATCATCCAGACGATGATGACAACTGTGCCAATGATGAATGCGGAACGAATCAGGAAGTCGCGCCACGTAACGTCATTTTTGATGTTGAAACTGCTCATTTGTACCTTTTTTATACTTTAATCGATGCAAAGATACAAAGAAAATGAGAATTCTTTGCTTATATTGTGCATAAAATTCCAACTAAGAATCAAGAATTAAGAAATATTTTGTACCTTTGCAGACAAATTACAGTTTTTATGATGTCAGAAAGAAGAGTTAGGGTGCGTTTTGCACCCAGTCCTACGGGAGCTTTACATATCGGTGGTGTTCGTACTGCCTTGTATAATTATCTGTTTGCCAAGCAGCATGGTGGCGACTTGGTTTTCCGTATCGAGGATACTGATTCCAACCGTTTCGTGCCTGGTGCAGAGGAGTATATCATCGAGTCGTTCAAATGGCTCGGTATCAAGTTTGACGAGGGTGTCAGCTTTGGAGGCGACAAAGGCCCCTATCGTCAGAGCGAGCGTCGCGATATCTATAAGAAATATGTGCAGCAGCTGCTGGATGCCGATAAGGCATACATTGCCTTCGATACACCAGAGGAGTTGGAGGCCAAGCGTGCTGAGATCCAGAATTTCCAGTACGATTGCCACACGCGCAGTCAGATGCGTAACTCGTTGACACTCTCTAAAGAGGAGGTTGACCAGTTGATAGCTGATGGCAAGCAGTATGTGGTCCGCTTCAAGATTGAGGCTGGTCAGGAAGTGCTGGTTAACGACCTGATCCGTGGTGAGGTTCGCGTCAAGAGCGATATCCTCGACGATAAGGTGCTCTACAAGAGTGCCGACCAGCTGCCTACCTATCACCTGGCAAATATTGTAGATGACCACCTGATGGAAATCTCTCACGTCATCCGTGGTGAGGAGTGGCTGCCCAGCGCACCTTTGCATGTGTTGCTTTACCAGGCCTTTGGCTGGGAGGATACGATGCCGCAGTTTGCCCATCTGCCTCTGTTGTTGAAGCCTGATGGCAAAGGCAAGCTCTCAAAGCGCGATGGTGACCGTCTGGGATTCCCCGTGTTCCCATTGCTTTGGAAAGATCCTAAGACTGGCGAGACCTCTCGTGGCTATCGTGAGGATGGCTATTTCCCTGAGGCAGTCATCAATTTCCTGGCACTGTTGGGTTGGAATCCTGGTACAGAGCAGGAGATTTTCTCACTCGATGAGCTTGTTCCCCTCTTCGATATCAGCAAATGTTCAAAGGCAGGTGCCAAGTTTGCCTTCGAGAAGGCCATCTGGTTTAACCACGAGTATATCCTGATGAAGTCGAATGAGGAAATCGCAGCTCTCTTCGAGCCAATCGTCAAGGAGCATTGTCCCAACGAGACTTCCGAGCGCATCCTTCAGGTGACAGCTATGATGAAGGATCGCGTATCGTTCGTTCATGAGTTGTGGCCTCTCTGCTCGTTCTTCTTCGAGGCTCCTACGGAGTACGATGAGAAAACAGCCAAGAAGCGTTGGAAGGAAGACTCGGCTCAGGTGATGACAGAGTTAATCGCTGTGCTCGAGGGCATCGACGATTTCTCACTTGAGAATCAGGAGCAGATTGTCCACGCTTGGGTAGAGCAGAAGGAATATAAGCTTGGCAATGTGATGAACGCCTGGCGTCTGACACTTGTGGGCGAGGGTAAGGGTCCTGGTATGTTTGATATCTCTGCTTTCCTCGGTAAGGAGGAGACGATTGCCAGAATGAAACGTGCTATTGAAGTATTAGGCTGATGGTATACAACCTGATCATATATCTGTATCTTCTTGGAGTGGCTGTCTATAGTCGCTTCAACGAGAAGGTGCGTAAGATGTGGCGTGGTGAGCGCGAGGCATTTAAGATCCTGCGTGAAAAAGTCGATCCCAATGCCAAGTATGTGTGGTTCCATGCTGCTTCCTTGGGTGAGTTCGAACAGGGTCGTCCTTTGATGGAGCAGTTGCGTCAGGATCATCCTGAGTATAAGATCCTGCTCACGTTCTTCTCGCCTTCAGGCTATGAGGTGCGTAAGAACTACGAAGGCGCTGATATCATCACCTATCTGCCACTCGATACGATCACCAATGCTCGCAGATTTCTCCGTACCGTTCGCCCAGTGATGGCATTCTTCATCAAGTACGAGTTCTGGTACAACTATCTGCACATTCTGAAGCATCGTCATATCCCTGTATATAGTGTTTCGAGTATCTTCCGTCCTGATCAGGTGTTCTTCAAGTGGTATGGTCGTCAGTATGGTCGCGTACTGAACTGCTTCACCCATTTCTTTGTGCAGAACACGATCAGCAAGGAACTGCTGGCTAAGATAGGTATAACCAATGTGACGATTGTAGGTGATACCCGCTTCGATCGTGTGCTCCAGATTAAGGAGGCTGCCAGGCAGTTGCCTGTCGTTGAGGCCTTCAAGCAGGATTACAAGGTGTTTGTGGCTGGTAGCAGCTGGCCCCCTGATGAGGAGATCTTTATCCGTTACTTTAATGAGCACAAGGACTGGAAGCTTATCATTGCGCCCCACGTCATTGGTGAGGATCATCTGGAACAGATTGAGAAACTATTGGCAGGCCGCAAGATTGTACGTTATAAGGATGCCAAAGAGGACGATGTGAAGGCCGCAGATGTGCTGATCATCAACTGTTATGGTCTGCTTTCCAGCATCTACCATTATGGTGATGTGGCTTATGTCGGAGGAGGCTTTGGCGTGGGTATTCATAATCTGCTGGAGGCAGCAGTCTGGGATGTGCCCGTATTCTTTGGCCCCAACAATCAGAAGTTCCAGGAGGCACAGGGCCTCAAGAAGAATGGCGGCTTCGAGATTCACGACTACGAAGAATTTGAGCGCCAGATGAGTCGCCTGGCCTCTGATGCCCAGTATCTGAAAGAACAGGGACAGCTGGCAGGGCAGTTCGTCAAAGGTCAGGCAGGTGCTACCGCCAAGGTGCTTGGCAGCGTTACTCTTCCTTAATCTTCAATCTTTCTATCCTCGTAGGACTAACGACTTTCTGCTTCTTCAGATAGTTGATCAGCATGTCAGCTGTGTGTATGTGCAATGACTCGTAATCTGTGTTGAGAAATGACTTGCATACACTGGATAGGTAGCTGTTCGTCACCACTTCATAAGTCTTGTCCAGTTCAAACTCTTTTCCGTCAAGTGTCGTCAGTTTGATGCGCTTCAGACGATCTTTGTACTGGTCGTCTTTATCCACGGTGGCTTCACAGATGATACCGCCCACACGAGGCAAATGATAGAGTGAGCCTCGGCTGTAGGTGGTCAGAAGCTTTAGGATTTCCTCACCTGTCAGGCGCATCTTTACGGCGAGGTTGTTAAAGGGGTCCATCGACAAGACCTCTCGCATGGTAATGTTACCTGCAGCAATAGAGTCTAAGCGTACACCACCATTATTGACAATGCTGATGTCGCCAGTTCCTTCCTCCAAGAAAGCGTCACACATCAGAAAATTTAACTCGTCTTTGTGCGTGAAAGGCACAGCAGCCTCTGCGATGATGCGCTCGAAATAGGGGTTCTTGTTGAAATACTGCACCATAGCCTCCACCAGACGATTCTTTTGTGTGAAGTTTTTGACTTTGATATATTCTGCCTTCTTATCTATGATGCGCCCATTCTTGAGAGTCAGAGTAATATGGGTCACTGATTGCAAGGCATTCTTATTCTGGGTTATCAGAACCCCATTATGGAGTGGTTCATCTGCCGTTAGTTGGAAGTGAGTATGACCTCCAATAATCAGATCAATCCAGGGAAATTCCTTAGCCATCTTGACGTCGTCTTCATAACCAAGGTGTGATAATAGGATGGTGGCATCACACTGCTGGCTGAAATCCTTATATTTGGCGATAGTGTTCATTGGGAGCGAGAACTTAACGTCTTTCACATTGTCAGGATGGGTGTCAGGGCGTCCTTGCGTATTAACCTGAATGATACCAATGACGCCAATCTTCAGGCCATCGACATCGAAAACCTGAGTGGGGACGATGTGCAGACCTGATTCTTCTGAAGGCAAGGCATTGGCACAGATATAGCTGAAGTTAGACAATCCCATCAGGGGTGGAAGCGATTTTACGTCAAACTCATGATTTCCTAACGTACTGGCATTGAACCCCACCTGGTTCATCAGCGCCACCATAGGATAGGATGAGATCTCGTACTTGTCGCTTATCGCATTACCTGTACGATTGTCGCCAGCAGAAAAAACGAGCAGCGAGGGATAGAGTGTTCTCAGACTGTCTGCGATGGCTGCGAACTGTGGAAATGCATCGATATTTGCATGCATATCATTAGTCGCGAGGATGTGAATCTCACGGTTCTGTCCGTAACTGATATGAGCCAGTAGGAGCACCAGCCATAAAAGTAGTGACCTTTGTTTCATTTCTTATTAATGCTAAAAATTGAAAATACGTTTGCAAAGATACAAAATAATTGTGAATTGACGCTTGGAAATCGTTTTTTTCTTATTATTTTTGCAACCATTAGACTGGATATGAAATATATGTGGGTGATGATTTTCACGGTTCTGCCCTTGTTGGCAGTCATTTATATTGGTTGGCACGTTTGGGTCATCCTGCCCTTGGCTCGTTGGTGGAAGGTTCTTGTCTTGCTGGTCATGCTGGCTTGCTTCCTATTGCTTTTCGCGAACTTTGGACGTAAGTTTGATACCCTTCCCCTGCCTTTGGCGCAGATGGCCTACGAGGTGGGTACCTCAACGCTCTTTATTCTGCTTTATCTTGTGATGATCTTCCTGGTGCTCGATCTGGGGCGCCTTGTGCATCTTGTGCCCAAATCTCTGCTTTATCATAACTGGCAGTCAGCCTTATTCCTCTTTGCGCTCGTTTTTGGCATCTTCCTTTATGGAAACCTCCATTATTATAATAAGGTACGCGTACCATTGGATTTGAAATCTTCCAAACCGCTGCCCAAGGACTATAAGGTGGTGATGCTGAGCGACCTGCATCTGGGTTATCACAATCCACGCAAGGAACTGGCTCGCTGGGTGGATATGATCAATGCCGAGAATCCTGATTTCATTCTGATTGCAGGCGATATCATCGACGGCAGCATGCGTCCATTATTTGAAGAGCGAATGGCAGAAGAGTTTCATCGCCTGAAGGCTCCCGTTTATGCCTGTCTGGGAAATCACGAGTTTTATGCAGGTCATCCAGAAGCCAAACAGTTCTATCAGGAAGCAGGCATCCATCTGCTCATCGATGAGGCTGCTGTGATAGATAGCAGTATCGTCATAATAGGTCGCGACGATCGTACCAACATGCGCCGCAAACCCCTTAAGGATTTAATGTATTCTCTCACCCCTAACCTCTCACCCCTAACCCCTAAATACGCCATCGTATTGGATCATCAGCCCTATAATTTGGATCGTGCTGAGGCTGCAGGAGTCGATTTCCAGCTTAGCGGACATACCCATCGCGGACAGGTGTGGCCCATCTCCTGGATTACCGATCATATCTACGAATGCTCCTGGGGCAGCCATAAGCGTGGGAATACGCAGTATTACGTGTCCTCAGGTCTTGGCATCTGGGGAGGCAAGTTCCGCATCGGCACCCAAAGCGAGTACGTCGTCGCAACAATCACATCAAATCAATAAACACACTTTTGCTTATGAACATTGGAGACAAAGCACCCGAGATTCTGGGTAAGGACGAGAATGGTAAGGAGATCCGATTGAGCGATTTCCAGGGTAGGAAATTGATCCTTTACTTCTATCCGAAGGATAATACCAGTGGCTGTACAGCTGAGGCCTGTAGTCTGAGAGACCATCATCAGGAACTGCAACAGGCTGGCTATGAAGTCGTTGGCGTCAGCAAGGACTCTGCCGCCTCGCATGTCAAGTTCAAGGAGAAGTACGAACTGCCCTTCCCCTTGATTGCCGATATCGATCACACGCTGCTCGAAGCCATGGGCGCCTGGGGCGAGAAGTCGATGTACGGCAAGAAGACCATGGGTACCATCCGCACCACCTTCATCATCAACGAGTCAGGCATCATCGAACAGATCTTCGCTGGCAAGCAAGTCAAAACCAAAGAGCACGCCGAGCAGATCCTGGGGAAATAGGTTTAGATATAATCCGTAAAAGATAATCCGCCAATAAGCGGCACTTATTGCGCAATAAGTGCCGCTTATTTTTTTGATAAGTGCCGTTTATTTCTTAATAAGTGCCACTTATTCTTGGTCTTCGAGGTAGAATTTGGAGTAGGCGACGTAATGCTCGGCGTTGTCCGTCTGGCCTGGGCGGACGGGCTTGATGTACTTGGCTGGTACGCCGCCCCAGATTTCGCCTGCAGGGATCTTCGTGTTCTGGAGTACAAGGGCACCTGCGGCTACGATGGAGCCTTCGCCCACCTCGCAACCATCGAGCAGGGTAGAACCCATGCCGATAAGGGCGTGATCGTGAATGGTGCAGGCATGGACGGTGACGTTATGACCGATCGTCACGTAGTTGCCGATATGGGTAGGGCCTGTGTCGAAGGTTACATGCACGCAGCTGCCGTCTTGGATGTTCGTGCAGTTGCCGATGGTGATTGGGGCTACGTCGCCACGAACGACTGCGTTGAACCATACGGAGCACTCATCGCCCATCGTCACGTCGCCGACAATCGTGGCGTTCTCGCTAAAATAGCAGTCTCGCCCCCATTTGGGAGCGAGACCGCGATATGATTTAATCAAAGCCATAATTAGAGGTTTGGATTGATCTTATTCCACTCAGAAACGGGAGGAACGATGTTCAGCGTAACGAGCTCATCGCGCATCTTGCAGAGGTGCTCGTAACTCTGATCCAGCTTGGCGTTCTCCTCAGCAGTACCCTGGGGAACCTCGAACTTAGCACCCTCAGCAGTCATGGTGGTCTTCATGGCCATCATGATGTGGTCGTACTTGTCAGTCTTAACATAGGTTCCAACGGGGAAACGGAAAGGCTCACCACCCATAGCGGCACGAATCATCTCAACTGAGAGATATGCTGGGCTCTGGAAAGAGCTGCGTCCGCGAAGCTCGATGATCTTGGCACCACCCTTGGTGACATCGATCTTCATCTGCTCCCACTCCTCAGCGGGGAACTCAGCGGTACCGATAATGTCAGTCAGCTTGCGACCAGCGATCACAACGTGGCTGCCGAATACAGCCATCTGCTCACCGTGGCCACCATAGGTAGCGCAACCAGTGATCTGATTCTGCATCACACCGAACTTCTTGGCGAGGGCACTCTGCAGACGGGTTGTATCGAGACCTGCGAGGGTTGTAACCTGACCTGGCTTCAGACCAGAGTAGAGCAGGGTTACCAGACCAGTAAGGTCAGCGGGGTTGAAGATAATTACCACATGCTTTACATCAGGACAGAACTTCTTGATGTTCTGGCCAAGTTCCTCAGCGATCTTGCAGTTACCAGCGAGCAGGTCCTCACGGGTCATGCCAGCCTTACGGGGAGCACCACCTGAAGAGATGATGTACTTAGCGCCCTTGAATGCCTCCTCGGCATCAGTTGTAGCAACGATGTTCACATCGTCGAAACCACTCTGGCGCATCTCCTCGGCTACACCCTCGGGAGAGAATACGTCGTAAAGACAAATCTCACTTGTCAGACCCATCATCAAAGCGGTCTGAGCCATGTTTGAACCAATCATACCGGCTGCGCCGACGATGGTCAATTTCTCGTTTGTTAATGCCATAATTGTATTACTTGAATTTGAATGAATAATCAAAAGTGCTGCAAAGATAAGAAAAAAGCTGCATACTTTCCACCTTTTGACTATTAATCTTCGTTAATCTGCAGAAACTCTGTCAAAAACTTCGTACCTTTGTAAAGTCGAAATTACAAAAATGAATAGAAAATGAATATTAATCAGCGACTTGAGGACCTGAGGGAAGTGATGAAGCGTGAGCATCTCTCGGCCTTTATCTTCCCCAGTACCGATCCCCATCAGAGTGAATATGTGGCCGATCATTGGAAAGGGCGTGAGTGGATCAGTGGTTTCAACGGATCGGCGGGTACGGCAGTGGTGACGATGACTTCGGCTGCCCTCTGGACTGACTCGCGCTATTTCCTAGCTGCGGAGGAACAGCTGAAAGGTACGGAGTACCAGTTGATGAAGCTTAAGATAGAAGGTACGCCCACGATTGCTGAGTGGATAGGGCGTGAGTGTGGCCCTGGTGCTGAGGTTGGTGTCGACGGTATGGTGAACTCTGCCAGTTTCGTCAAGGAGTTGATAGGTGATCTTCGTAAACAGGGAGGAATCACGGTCCGCACGAATCTGGACCCATTGGCTCTGATATGGCGCACAAGACCTGCTATTCCTGAGAATCTGGTGGAGATCTATCCTATGGAATATGCTGGTGAGGCTGCTCATGACAAGATCGCCCGCATCCGAAAGGGGCTTCGAGAGCAACATGCCGACGGTATGCTGATGTCGTCCCTTGACGACATCGCCTGGACTTTGAACCTCAGAGGCTCTGACGTGCATTGTAATCCAGTGTTCGTGAGCTATCTGCTGATTTCGTCAAAGGATGTCACCCTATATATTAATAAGGTGAAACTACAGCCTGAAGTCCTGGCTTATCTCAAGGCCGAGGGAGTAGGGGTGGCACCTTACGAGGATGTGAAGAAGGGGCTGAAGGATTACTTCGAATATAACATTCTGCTTGATCCTGACGAAGTGAACTATGTGCTTTATAAGACGGTGACCCGTGAGATTGTGGAAGGGGAATCGCCTGTGAAGCGGATGAAGACCGTCAAGAATGAAACGGAAATAGCGGGTTTTAGGTTGGCGATGCTGAAGGATGGCATCGCGATGGTGAAGTTTCTGAAGTGGCTGAAGCCTGCTGTTGAGGCTGGAGGACAGACGGAAATGTCTGTAGATGAGAAACTTACATCTCTGCGTGCTGAACAGCCATTGTTCAGGGGCGTCTCCTTCGATACGATTGCTGGTTATCAGGCACATGGCGCTATCGTGCATTATGAGGCTACGACGGAGACTGATGCGGAGTTGAAACCAGAAGGTCTGTTGCTGCTCGACAGTGGCGGCCAGTATCTTGACGGTACGACGGATATCACGCGTACCATTGCCCTTGGACCTCTGACGGAAGAGCAGAAGCGGGTCTATACCTTGGTGTTGAAGGGGCATATTCAGATAGAACTATGCAAGTTCCCTTCAGGTGCGAGTGGTACTCAGATTGACATTCTCGCTCGTAAGGACATGTGGCGCGAAGGCCTGAACTACCTGCATGGAACGGGTCATGGCGTGGGTACTTATCTATGTGTGCATGAGGGACCTCACCAGTTCCGTATGGAGTGGAAGCCAGCACCGCTTGTCGCAGGCATGACGATAACGGATGAGCCTGGCATCTATCTGGCAGGCAAGTTTGGCGTGAGAATAGAAAACACGCTTCTGATAACGCCTTATACGGAAACCGAGTTTGGCAAGTTCCTCCAGTTTGAGTCGTTGACCCTCTGTCCCATCGACAAGGCGCCCATCGTCAAGGAGATGCTCATGGAAGAGGAAGTCGACTGGCTCAACTCGTATCACAAATACGTGTTCGATACACTCTCGCCACACCTCTCGGAGGATGAGAAATTGTGGCTCAGTGATGCCTGTGCGCCTCTTTAGGGGAGTCCTTTTTGTGGAAACAGGAGGATTTTTATCTTTTATTTAATAAAAATAGGCTAAAAACTTGGTGGATTCGTGAAATTGTTGTAACTTTGCACCCGCTTTTCGTGGCACCTATGCCCGAGGCATTAAGTTTAACGTAAATTTTTAAAAGCAAAGACAAATGATTATTGTACCAGTAAAAGAAGGCGAGAACATCGAGAAGGCCCTCAAAAAGTTCAAGAGAAAGTTCGAGAAGACAGGTGTTGTTAAGGAGCTGCGCCGTCGTCAGCAGTTCGACAAGCCCTCTGTACTGAAGCGCCTGAAGATGGAGCACGCCATTTACGTACAGCAGCTTCGTACTAACGAGGAATAAAAAAATATTCCCAAAAATTTGGTAGTTTCGAAAATTTTCCGTAAATTCGTAGCCGAATACCAATGGTGACGATTTTATGATGATTGACCAGTTTCTTAACTACCTGCGCTACGAGCGGAATTCCTCTCCGCAGACAGTGCAGACATACGATGAGAGCCTCAGGGAATTTGAGTCGTATATAAGTTTAAGGGATAGCGGACTTTCTCTGCAGGCGGTGGATGCCGACCTGATCCGTGACTGGATGGAAGGTCTGATGGATAAAGGAAACTCTGCCTCAACCATCAATAAGAAGTTGAGCGCATTGCGTTCCTTTTATCGCTTTTCCCTCAAGCGAAGACTGGTTGAGAAGGATCCTGCATATGGAATCACGGGTCCGAAAAAATCAAAACCTTTGCCGCAGTTCCTTCGCGAAAGCGAAATGGACAGACTGCTGGACCAGTTGGAGTGGAGTGATAATTATAAAGATGTACGTGCGCGTACCATTTTAATATTATTCTATGAAGCAGGACTCCGGCGTTCGGAACTGACGGGGCTGAATGATGCCGATATAGATTTTGGCTCCATGCAGTTGAAGGTGACGGGTAAGAGGAACAAGCAGCGTATCGTTCCCTTCGGGCAGGAGCTGGCTGATGTGCTCAGTCAGTACCTTGCAATCAGGCAGGAACAGTTCGGTCATTGCGAGGGCGGTGCCTTGTTCTTGAGTGATAAGGGGAAACGGATGACTGGAGATCAGGTGTACATGATCGTGCATAAATACCTGAAGCTGGTCTCTTCCCTGAAGAAGTGCTCGCCCCACGTGCTCAGGCACACTTTCGCCACGGCGATGCTGAACAACGGTGCAGGACTTGAGAGCATCAAGAAATTGCTGGGTCATGAGAGTGTCGATACGACAGAGATCTATGCCCACACCACGTTCGAGCAACTGAAACGGATTTATAAAGAAGCTCATCCCAGAGCTTAAACCTTTTTAATAACTATTTAAAAATAGGAGGTAACTATGGAGATTAAGATTCAGTCGATTCATTTCGACGCTACCGAGAAGCTAGAGGCGTTCATCGAAAAGAAGGTCGCCAAGTTGGAAAAATCTTTTGAGGATATACAGAAAGTAGAGGTGCAGCTAAAAGTTGTGAAGCCTGCTACTGCTCAGAACAAGGAGGCAAGTCTGTCTGTAGCAGTCCCTGGTAGCACTCTGTTTGTTGAGAAGACGAGTGACACTTTTGAGGAAAGTATCGATCTATGCGTCGATTCCATGCGGTCGCAACTTCAGAAATTCAAGGAAAAATTGAGAAATAGATAAAAAAAACCAAGAAAAGTTTTGGTAATTCAAAAATAAGTCGTAACTTTGCAGCCGTTTTCCGACAGGTCGTAAATCTGAAACAGAGAACGGCTGCTTAGAAAAGCCTCTTTAGCTCAGTTGGCCAGAGCACGTGATTTGTAATCTCGGGGTCGTTGGTTCGAATCCGACAAGAGGCTCAAGAATCGGGGGATAGGCGTAAGCCGAATGGGTGTTTTCCAGAGTGGCCAAATGGGGCAGACTGTAAATCTGCTGTCTTTCGACTTCGGTGGTTCGAATCCATCAGCACCCACTCTCAAGAGAAGTTTTGCGGAATCGAGAGCGAGCCGAATGCAGAAGCTTGTTTCTGCTGAGGCGAAGCCGAGATGCCGTTTTTGCGGAAATAGCTCAGTCGATAGAGCACTAGCCTTCCAAGCTGGGGGTCGCGGGTTTGAGCCCCGTTTTCCGCTCTAAACTCGCTGTAATAGCTCAGTGGTAGAGCACTTCCTTGGTAAGGAAGAGGTCCTGAGTTCAACTCTCAGTTACAGCTCTTGACATAAAGGAGGAAACTGAAAATTCAGAATTAGTATATACATTTAATAAACAATTAAACAATGGCAAAAGAGCAATTTGTGCGTACCAAACCGCACGTAAACATCGGTACTATCGGTCACGTTGACCACGGTAAGACAACTTTGACTGCTGCTATCACAACCGTTTTGGCAAAGCAGGGTCTCTCTGAGGTTAAGTCATTCGATCAGATTGACAACGCTCCCGAGGAGAAGGAGCGTGGTATCACTATTAACACCGCTCACGTAGAGTATGAGACAGCTACTCGTCACTATGCTCACGTTGACTGTCCGGGACACGCTGACTATGTAAAGAACATGGTAACTGGTGCTGCTCAGATGGACGGTGCTATCCTCGTTGTAGCTGCAACTGACGGTCCTATGCCTCAGACTCGTGAGCACGTTCTGCTCGCTCGTCAGGTGAACGTTCCCCGTCTGGTTGTATTCCTGAACAAGTGTGATATGGTTGAGGATGAGGAGATGCTGGAGCTCGTTGAGATGGAGGTTCAGGAGATTCTCGCTCAGTATGAGTTCGAGGATGATACTCCTATTATCCGTGGTTCTGCCCTCGGTGCACTGAACGGTGTTGCTAAGTGGGAAGAGAAGGTTATGGAGCTGATGAATACTTGTGATACTTGGATTCAGGAGCCTCCTCGCGCAACTGACAAGCCCTTCCTGATGCCTGTTGAGGACGTATTCTCAATCACAGGTCGTGGTACTGTTGCTACTGGTCGTATTGAGACTGGTGTTATCCACGTAGGTGACGAGGTTGAGCTGCTCGGTCTCGGTGAGGACAAGAAGTCAGTTGTTACTGGCGTTGAGATGTTCCGTAAGATTCTGGATGAGGGTCAGGCTGGTGATAACGTAGGTCTGCTGCTCCGTGGTATCGACAAGAACGAGATCAAGCGTGGTATGGTACTCTGCCACCCAGGACAGATCAAGCCTTTCAAGAAGTTCAAGGCTTCTATCTACGTTCTGAAGAAGGAAGAGGGTGGTCGTCACACTCCATTCGGAAACAAGTATCGTCCCCAGTTCTATCTCCGCACCATGGACTGTACAGGTGAGATTACTCTGCCCGCAGGTGTTGAGATGGTAATGCCTGGTGATAACGTAGAGATTCAGGTTGAGCTGATCTACGCTGTAGCCCTGAACCCCGGTCTGCGTTTCGCTATCCGTGAGGGTGGTCGTACCGTTGGTTCTGGTCAGATCACAGAGGTTTACGAGGATTAATCCTAGTATCTAGAATGGCCTAGGATAGCCTAGGAACTCCTAGAACTTAGTACAAATATCAAGCCCCCGCTTCAGGGTGGGGGCTTACTTACGGGAATAGCTCAGTTGGTAGAGCATCGGTCTCCAAAACCGAGGGTCGTGGGTTCGAGTCCTCCTTCCCGTGCCAGAAATAGAAAAGGATATGTTTAAGAAGTTTATCAATTATTGCAAGGCTTGTTATGACGAGTTAGCTCATAAGACAACATGGCCTACGCGCAAAGAGTTGACGCACAGTGCAGTGGTAGTGCTTTCCGCTTCACTGATTATTGCATTGGTGGTATGGGCCATGGATTTTGTATTCAGGTCTTTAATGGGCATGGTTTATCCCGGATAATAAGTTATACTTTAAGAGATGGCTCAATCAGGAATGAAATGGTATGTGCTTCGTGCTGTAAGTGGTAAAGAGGGCAAGGTCAAAGAATACCTGGAGGCCCTTATGAAGCGTGATGATATGCTTGCAGCTAATGTCGGTCAGATCTTGTTGCCGACAGAGAAGTATGCTCAGCTCCGCAATGGCAAGCGTGTTGTCAAGGAGAAGCTGTTCCTTCCGGGTTATGTCCTCGTAGAGGCTAATCTTCAGGGAGAGATGGCGCATACCTTGCGTTTCATCCCTAATGTATTAGGTTTCCTGGGCGGTATGGATAATCCTACGCCAGTAAAACAGGCTGATATCAACAGAATTCTCGGTACGGCTGAAGAGACAGTCATTAAGAGTGATGATATCAGTGTTCCCTATATGGTTGATGAGGCTGTAAAGGTCACCGACGGTCCATTCAGCGGATTCAGTGGTGTTATTGAGGAGGTGAACAGCGAGAAGCGTAAGCTGAAGGTGATGGTGAAGATCTTCGGCCGCAAGACACCTCTGGAGCTTAACTATAATCAGGTAGAGAAAGAATAGGGCATAAGTTACGGTATGCCGATTCTATATATACGGTCGCAGGAGGCTTCCACTCCCAAGGCTTATATAACAATTCAATAAATTATTAACAGAAATGGCTAAAGAAGTTGCTGGATTAATCAAATTACAGATTAAAGGTGGCGCTGCGAATCCTTCGCCTCCCGTAGGTCCTGCTCTGGGTTCTAAGGGAATTAACATCATGGGATTCTGCAAAGAGTTCAACGCCAGAACCCAGGATAAGGCAGGTAAGATTATTCCTGTTGTTATCACCTATTACACTGACAAGTCATTCTCTTTCGAACTGAAGACTCCCCCTGCAGCTGTTCAGCTGAAGGAGGCTGCTAAGGTAAAGAGCGGTTCTGCTGAGCCTAACCGTAAGAAGGTTGCAAGTGTAACTTGGGATCAGGTAAAGGCTATTGCAGAGGACAAGATGAAGGACTTGAACTGCTTCACAGTAGAATCAGCAATGAAGCTTGTTGCAGGTACAGCCCGCAGTATGGGTATCACTGTAAAAGGGGACTTCCCTGGTAAATAATTAATAACTTCAATTAAGACAATGAGTAAACTGACAAAAAATCAAAAGTTGGTAGCTGATAAGGTTGAAGCAGGGAAAGCATACTCTTTGAAAGAAGCCGCTGCATTGGTGAAGGAGATTACCACCACCA
>JAEEGK010008221.1_pt1 | contig 24681 bp, 17 predicted proteins | sample 8958771 | NCBI WGS metagenome assembly JAEEGK01 (sample SAMN16246547, study PRJNA631951) | gut metagenome | biome: gut microbiome; feature: rumen; material: SC-attached | host: Bos | place: Iran: Karaj | collected 2018-10
CAGTTCGGCGATCGTGGCGAGCAGCGCGGCCAGTTCGGCCTCCAGCTTCTCGCGTTCGAGGCCGGTAAGCTGGTACAGGCGCATCTCGAGTATCGCGTTGACCTGCGGCTCCGTGAAGGAGTATGCCTCCACGAGACGGGTCTTGGCCTCTTCGCGGTTCTTGGAGGAACGGATTATCCGCACCACGTCGTCGAGATTCGCGATGGCTATGAGCAATCCGTCCAGGATGTGCTTGCGCGCCTCCGCCTTCTTCAGCTCGAACCTCGTGCGGCGTGTGATCACCTCGAAGCGATGGTTCACGTAGCAGCGGAAGAAATCCTTGAGGTTCAGCACCTTCGGCCGGCCTTGATCGATGGCGAGCATGATCGCGCCGAAGGTCGTCTGCAGCTCCGTATGCTTGTAGAGGTTGTTCAGGACGATCTGCCCCACGGCGTCGCGCTTGAGCTCCACGACAATGCGGATATCGGCCTTGGACTCGTCGCGAATGTCCGAGATGCCTTCGATGACCTTGTCCTTGACCAGATCGGCCATGTGCTTGATCATCTCGGTCTTGTTGACCGCGTAGGGAATTTCCGTGATGATGATGCGTTCGCGATCGCCCTTCCATTCCTCGATCTCGGCCTTGCCCCTGACGCGAAGCTGGCCTCGCCCGAGCTTGTACATGGCATTGATGCCGTTGTAGCCGCAAATGGTCGCGCCCGTCGGGAAGTCCGGTCCCTTGACGAACATCATCAGGTCGTCGATCGTGCAGTCGCGATGGTCGATGTAGTAGCTGATGCCGTCGCAGAGCTCGCCGAGGTTGTGCGGCGGGATGTTGGTGGCCATGCCGACTGCGATGCCGGAGGAGCCGTTCAAGAGCAGGTTGGGCAGCTTCGCGGGCAGGACGCTCGGCTCGGTCAGCGTCTCGTCGAAGTTGGGCACCATATCGACGGTGTCCTTCTCCAGGTCGGCGAGCATCTCGTCCGTGACCTTTTGCATGCGTACTTCAGTGTAACGCATGGCGGCGGCGCCATCGCCGTCGATGGAACCGAAGTTGCCGTGCCCATCGACCAGCGGCACGCGGAGCGAAAAATCCTGCGCCATGCGCACGATCGTCTCATAGACGGCCGAATCGCCGTGGGGATGGTACTTGCCGATCACGTCGCCCACGATACGGGCGGACTTGAGATGCTTCTTGTTCCAGACGTTGTCGAGCATGTACATCGAGTACAGGCAGCGGCGGTGGACGGGCTTGAGCCCGTCACGCACGTCCGGCAAGGCACGGCCGACGATGACCGACATCGAATAGTCGATGTAGTCGCGGGACATCTCCTCCTCGATGTCCACATTCTCCAAAATGCCGCCGACTGCGGGCGGCATCGTTGCCTCTTGAGGCTCCGAATCCTTGTTCTCTTCGTCTGCCATTTCGTAAGCGCCTATTGATGATTTCGATTATTGTTTTCCACGGCTGATATTATATCAAAATCCGAGTGAAAAAGCGAGGGTAATTCCGAGGGCACGGAAGGCTGGCGCTCGGCCTTCGACAAGCGCGCTTCACGCATGATCCGCTCCAGTCGCTTCAGTTCGGCGTCGCGCGCGGAACGCCGTTCGTAGTCGCCATCGGCCATGGCTCATCCTTCCAGCAGGCTGCGCACCTGCGCCAACGCCCGGCCGCGGTGCGAGATCGCGTTCTTCTCCTCGGGCGCGAGCTCGGCAAAGGTTCGGTCGAAGCCGTCGGGCTCGAAGAGCGGGTCGTAGCCGAAGCCGCCGGCGCCGGCGGCTTCCGTGCGGATGCGCCCGGGGCAATGTCCCGTGAAGACGTGTTCGGATCCGTCGGGCGCGACGAGCGCCACGGCGCAGGTGAACTGCGCGCGGCGATCCGCGAGCTTTTATTTTTAAATCAGTATAATAGTTATACATTTTTTTATTTTTTTTATGTATTTTTTTGTTTTTTTATAAAGTAATATAATACTCAAAATATTTTTATGTAATAGATTAATATATTTAATTAAAATTGATGATATTTTTTTTAAATTTTTTATTATTTATTTTTTTATAATTATATAAAATAATTCTTCCCTCCAAAAGTTTAAAATTTTAAAAAATATTTCAAAATTAAATTTAAAGAAAAAACCATGTCAGAAAAAGATAAAATAGAAAACACTCCAAAAGTAAAAATAACAAAATAACAATCAAATTAAAAAATAGCTTAAAAAAACAAATGAAGTAAATAAAAAAACTTAATCAAAATAAAAAAAATTAGAAAAACCTCAAAAATCAAAAAGGTAAAATAATAGTATCAGAACAAGCAGAAAAAGCAATAGAACTAATGATGTACAATGTAAGCAATAAAAATATATATAAAAATATATTTTTATATAACAAATAAATTAATAAAAAATAGAAAATAAACGCAAAAAATGCATTTGATATAAATGTTGAATTTATAGAAAGTGTAGCAAATCTAGTTACAAAAAACGAGGAAACTGCATGGCAAAAGGCTTCAGCTTCACTTGATGCATCAGCTAAAATATATGGTTTTCGTGTTGATAGTGTTCACTCAGAAACATTTAAAATTTTAGGTGGATTAAATAGAAATGAAAAAAATGATATTAGTGATGATAATATTAGTGAAATTAACGAAAAAAAAGAAAAAGAAAGAAAGAATCATAATGGTGGAAATACAATTGAAAATAATCATGAAAAATTAAATTTAACTAAATATGATTTAGAATTTGATATTGATCCTTTATTTAAATCTATGACTGCTAAATTTAATGAAAGTGGTGCTAAAAGTTTATTATTAAATACTTTACCTTTAGATGAAAATTTAGATGTTTTATTAGAGTCAAAACCAGAAAATAAAATAAAAAATGATTATAATAATAATGATGATATTAATATTATTTTACCTATAGAAAAAAAATACTTAAATGAATTTGGTTATGTTACTTGTTCTGTTAATTATAATGATTTAAGTGAAACTTGCTTGAAAATTACTGATTCTTTTAAAAATAGTATGAATGTTGATGAGTTAATTAACTTAAAAATTTGCCCTGAATTAAGTATTTTTAAAGAAAGAAGTAAATTAGAAAGTACAAATGGAAATTTAATGAATTCTTTTTTAAATAATTTCAAAGAAGAATTAGATAAAAACGATTATGATAATTTTGATGAAATAAATCAAGAAATAATTATTCAAGAAGAAGAAGATAATTTATTACAAGATGATAATATGAATGATAATATTTCTATTGCTTCTCAGAATAAAAGTTTAGATATGGAATCTCAATTAAATGATAATAGAAATAATATTACAAATAATATTAGTAATATTGGTAATTATAATGGAGAAACTAGTTATAGTATGTTTAATCAAGATGAATTACTTAATCAATTAAGTCAATTTGGTGATGGTAGAAAAGATGTTTTAAAAGATTTACCTCAATTTCAAAATTTTGTTAAAAATTTTAATAAATTAGATAAAAATTTATTCTTTAATAAATTTGGTAATAAAAATGAAGAAGGAATAAAAAAGAAAAAAGAAGAAAAGTTATTTGTTTTTAATGAAGAAAATGAAATTGAAAAAAATGAAATTTTTACTGAAAATAAAACTAAAGCAACAAAAAAACCAGAAATTCCAAAAAGAGATAATAAAAAAAAATTAAAATTATTTTTTAATTTTGATAAATTTAGTATATTTAAATTATTTACTGGACAAGATAGAACAATATTTTATAGAGGACAAAATAATAATAATACTGAAAATAATAATTTTAATGAATATGGTGAAAATAGTCAATTTGGAAACGAAGAAAATAATGATATTACAAATATTAATTTAAATAGTACAAATGGAGAAAATACTTTTGTTAAATTTGATGAAGAATATGAAAAAAAATATGGTCAATTATATAGAAGATTTGATATTAGATTTTTAAAAAATAAAATTTGGGAAAGTTTTGAAAATATTGAAAATAAAAATGAAGAAAGTAAAAGTAAAAATCCTAATAAAAATAATAATAAAGAAGTTATTGATTTTAAAAATATTATTACTAATATGAGTTCTAATATTGATGATAATACATTAAATAATATTTCTACTTCTACTTGTTTTGTTTGTATGCTTCATTTATGTAATGAAAAAAATTTATTATTAAAACAAAATGATGATAAAAATTTCTTTGTTGAAACAGATTCAAATGAAGGTAAAATTAAAAGTTAATTAAAAGTTTTATTTTTTGAATTATTAATTTATTTTTAATTTTATTATTTTATATTTATTTACTAAAAAGCATTTTAATTATTGATTTATTATGAGAAAATTTAACAAATTTTCAATTTTAAAAATAAAGACTTTTATTATTGAATATTAATATCAAAATTTTATATTATTTTATTTCCTTTTTTAAATTATTATTGATTTCAATTGATTTTTTTAAAAATAAATTTCTTTCACTTTCATGTTTTTTATTATATAATATTCTTCTATGTGACGGACTCATATATATATATTCTTTATTTTTTCTATTTTTTATAATTTCATTTGATAAAGCTTTATTTTTTTCTGTAATGAAACGAGGTAAAGCAAAATCTTCAATAGATTTAATAAATGTTAATTTTATCTTAATTAGATTAATTTTATTTTCAGTAAATTTTGGTAATGAAAATTGTTTAATTAATTTACCTTTTTGAATTCTTTTCATATTTTCTTTTTCTGCTAATTCTAAATACTTTTTTTCATTTTCTGCATATCTTATATTTAATAAATTATTAATTTTTTTAGTTTTATTTGTCCATAATTTTGTTAATGAAAACACTTTATCATAATATTTTAAATCATCTAAATTTTTATTTCTAGTTGTATTATCTATAATATTTAATGATTTATCTGTTATAATTGATGGTAAATTTGAATTGTCATAATTTAATATTGAATTTTGTGATTTACTTTTGTATTTATTTTTATTAAATATATTTATCAATGAATTTTTTTCACTTTCAATATTTTTTATATTAAAGAACGAAGGGTCTTTATATTTCATTTTTCTTTTTTGATTTTCAAATTGAATTTTCTTTTTTGGATGATGAAAAGCTATATTTTTTAAAGAGTTTGAAATTTTTAATAATTGTATTCTCTTATTCATAATTTTTAAGAAGAATGAATAATTATGTTAAAAAAATAATTTATTTGTCTTTTAAAATTTAAATTAACAAAATTTATTTATATATACTCCAAATAATATAAAATTATAACTATTATTAAAATTAAATAAAATTTAATAAAATTTTATTCAATATTTATTTATTCAATTTATTCTTTTTGTTTCATTGCATTTTTTAATGTTTCATTTTGGAAAAATTTAAAATAATTCTTAATATTTGGTAAATAATTATTAGAATTATGTTTTATTTTTGTTAAAGAAATTTTTGAAAAAGGTAATCTATTCGTATAATTTAATTCAAGAATAGTTATTTTACTATTATTAATACTATTATTTTTTGTTTCAGTAATTTTTTTAATTCTTTTTAAAGGAATTTGAAAATTTCTACTTCTATTACTAATACTATTTATTAATTTTGAATTTTTTTGAGATTGATAAACTTTGAAATTTTTTTGAATTTGTTTTATTTGAGTTAAATGAATATTAATTTTTTTTTCTCGATGAGATAAATTAATAATTTTTTTAGTATTTTTATTTTTAAAATTATTTATTATAATTTTAGGAATAATATTTTTTTGACTTTTAATATATGATTTAGAAGGAAAAACTTTTAATATATTTTTTGTATTTGTCATTGTACTTTTATTTTCATAATTTAAACTTTCATTTCTTTGACTATTACTATTTTCTTTCTTTAAAATTTCTTGTTGTTTTAATTTATATAATTTAGTTATTATTTTATCATCAACTTTTCTTAGGAAAAGTTTAACAAAATTAAAATGTTGGGGGGAATATGAATTATTAATTATATTTTTATTTGACTTTGAATATTTTTCCATTATTATTTTATTGAATTTTTATATTTTTCAATTTTAAATGGTATATAATTTTTAAAATAAATATTTATACATTCAAATTTTTTTAATGTTATTTTGTAACCGATATTATAATTTATTATTATGGTATTTTTTGAAAAGGAATTCTATTACAAAAAAAAATATTTTGAAATAAAAGTTAATAATTCATTATTTTTGAATTAAATAAAAAAAGTTATTATTATATTTTTTAATATTATTAAAAGATATAATAATATAAATTTAATGTTTGATTATAAAAATTTGTTAAAAAATTTATTTATTATAATAACTTAATGTCATTAAAAAAAAAGAAAATCATTTTGATATAAGGATATTAATTTTTATTATCCTATTTTTCAAACATATTTTTTAATAGTAAATATTCTAAAATTAAGGTAAATCTAATGATAAAATAAATTTTCAAATTGAACTATTTAATCATATCATTTAAAATTTAAAATTCATTTCAAGAATAAATTTTTCATTTTAACTATTATTTTATGAATTAATGAAATAAATAGTAACAAATAGAAAAGAAAATGGTTTATTTGAATTATTTTAAAAAAAAAGAATATTAATGAGAATAGAAACTATATCATTTAATAAAAGGGAAAATAATTAAAATATTATCAAAAAATTCATTTAATCAAATAAAATTAAATTGAATAATCATTGTATATCAAACACAAAAAACGTTTTCAAAAAAAAATGAATAAAAAAAAAATATGAAATAACTAAAATTAATATAATTATTGTTTTCATCAATCTTCAAAGACTAAATAAAATCATTTACTACAATCATAAAAAAAATAAAGAATAAAAACAAAATATAATAATAAAGAAATATCAAAAAATAAATTAACTCAAATATATTTAAAAAAAATGATAACTTTATTCTCGCATGTTAATATTGATTTTCCTTTAATAATAAGTAGATATTTTCTTAGAGTATTAGGAAGAGGATTTATAACAAAAGTTTGGGATATTTATCTTTATCAATCAAGAAATTTAAAAACAATACATGATAAAATGGATTTATTTAGATATTTATTAACAACAAAAGAAGGATATGAATCAATAATTAATTCATCACTTGATTTAACTATTTTAAGAATAATTATCAACGATACTTATATTACTTTATTTCAACCAAAATTTTATAGTTTATTTAAAAATAAAAAATTTAATCAATTAAAATATTTTATATCTGGTGTTATTTTAGGTACTTTAAATCATCCATTAAACGTTATTAAAAATAATCACTTAATTCAAAGAAATATAATTAATCCAAAAAATGGAAGTCATGTATATAAAAATAGAAAAGATATGATTAAAAGAAATTATCAAAAAGAAGGATTTTATAATGCTTTTTTTTCTGGTCTTCCATTAGCAATGTTAAGTATTGGAATTGGTAATGTTGTTATTATGAATTTAAGAAATAAATTAGGTAAAAAAAAAAGAAAATTAATTACTCAATCATTTTTTATTCCAAATTTTATTTTTTTAATTAATTTAACTTGGAATATTCCAATTGAAGATGCAAAAGTTTTAATGTCAATTGAACCAAGTAAACTTAAAAAAGATTATAATAATTCATTTGAATGTCTTTTAAATGTTTTTCAAAATAAAAAAATATTGTATAAAGCTTATAAAAAATGGCATATTTTATATAGTTCTGCTGTTTCTTCCAATTTATATAATTATTTGATTCTTAAAATATTCAAAACATTTGAAAAATCAAAAATTTAGGTTTTTTATATTTAAAATTATTCTTATTTCTCTTATTTTATTTTATATTAATTAAAAAATTTATATATTAGACAATAAAAAATTAAATTTTATTTTATTTAAAATTAATTTCTTTATTTTCTATAAAATTTTTTAATATATTTATCATATTTTTTTTTTTAATTTTTAATTCTTTCAAAATTTCTGAAGAAGGTAATTCTTTAAAAATATGATATACATAAATAAAACATTTATCTTTTGAAATTTCAATTAAACACCATCTAATTGCTTGTCTTTCTAATTCATTTTCTAAAGGAATAATTTCAATTTCCCATTTTTTCTTATTAATATCAGTATCTAAATATGAAATTAAAAATTGATAACTGATATCATCAAAAAAAACTACTGTAATTTTTGTTCCAACTTCAAAATTTCCTTCAATTTTATAATTTTTAATTTTTTTATTTATTTTTAAATATAGATTTAGTTTTTTTAAAGTATTCCATATTTCTTTTTTTGAAGAATTAATAATATCGGATTCATATTGATAAATATTTGTATTTTTTTCTTGTAATAAATATTCAAGATTATTGATCATTTCTATACATATTTTATTACAAGAATTAATTACTTTTTTTGCTAAATTATCTTCTATTTTATTTGGATTTGTTATTTCAATTTGAAAAATTAATAATGTTGAATTGTCAATTGTGTTTGATATTAATTTATAATTATATGAAAATGATGTGGGAATTTTATTTGAATTTATTAACCAAGATATTTTTGAACTAATATCTGAACATTTATTTTCTTTTAATAAATAATTAAATGTTAATGGAATTGGTTTATTTGTGAATAAATAAGGTAATTGAGTGTTATTATTTAGTTTTTCAATATTTTCAATTTGGATTAATAATGAAAATATGGATGTCATTAAGTCATTAAATACATATGATGTTTCAAATTTTTTTGGTATTCTTTTCATTTAATTTTTTTTAGATTTTAAACAAAATGTTTTATAATATTGTTTTTATGAATTAATATTTAAAAGAAAATAAAAATAATAATATTAAAATTATTGGATATTATAAATTTTAAATATCTAAAATTTTTAATCATTAAAATTAATCTATTAATTTTTCAAAGAAAATAATTTAATTTAAATTTTAAAGATTAAATGTTAAAATAAGCAAAAATATTTCATTTTTTTTTTATTTTATTTTTTCTTTTTTAAAATAAAATTTGAATATCAAACATTTTTATAATTTATTTATTATAAAACAAAAAAAAAATAATATTTTTAATAATAAATTTAAGTAATTAATATATATATATAAAAATAAAATTATATCATTTAGACAACTTAAATATATATAACTAATATTCACTTTATAAAAAAAAACCTTATTAAAAATTATATCGAAAAAAAAATAATTTAAATAAATTACTTTTTTTTCTTCTTCATATTATTTCTAATTTTCCTTTCTTCCCTATTAAATTTTTCCATTAAAATTTTCCATTCTTGTGCAATATCCTGATAAAGTAACCTTTCATTTTCATCTTTAGAACAATAAAAAGATCTATATAACCAAATAAGATCTTCTCTATATCTTCCATCAGAAGGTAAACAATTTTTAACAGGTTTAATAAATTCTGGATTTTGTGCATCAATATCCCATAATATTTCTTTATTAACAATTAATTTTCCTAACCAAGACCCTTCAATTTTAGAAATAATTTTATGATTTTTAGAATTTAATTTATATTTTTTTGCAAAATCCCATTCATTATCATAATCAAATTTAAAATCTTGATTAAAATTATATTGAAAAATTTCACCATAAATTTCATCAAATTGTTTTTTATTTTCATAAAATTTAACAACAGCACGAATATTATTTTTAATATCATTAAAAGTAATATAACCATCTAATAAATTACTTCTTGATTTATCAGAAGAAGCATTTAATAATTTAATTTTAGGAATACAATAAGTAATCTTTTCATTTAATAAAGGAAAAATAACATTAACAGGACCTTTTTGAACAACATAAACAATATTTCCAAAACTTTCAGAAACAACAGAAAAAGCAAAATAACCATCAATTTGATAAATATTTTTATAAATAATATAAAATCTCATTGCTAAAGGTGAATGAGATACTTGTTCAACATATACTTTTGCTCCATTTGAAAATTCTCCTTGAAAAGTTTCTCCTAAAAAAGGATTAAATGGTTTTAATTGTTGTGCTGGAATATAAAATCCAGATAATCCAAAAGTTAATACTAATTTAAATCTTTCATAAGGAGAAATTTTTTTATTTGATGCTGGGATTAAATATTTATTTGCATATGAAAAAACATTTGTTGCTCTTTCTATTAAACATTTTGGTTCAAACATTTTTATTTGTAATGAAATATGATGTCCAAAAGGAACTTTTAAAATTTGCCATATCATATTTTTTATTAATCCACTATATTTTTTTAATACTATTGGATCAATTATAACTAAACCATTTTTATTATCAATTTTTATTCCTTTGTAAATTCCTTTTTTTGAATAATCTGGTTCTTTTCTCCAATCATTAATTGAGATAAATCTTGGAGAAGGAAGAATTAAATTATGATTTTTATCATTATAAATAAATTTTTTTGTTCCATAAAAAAATGAAAAAGGATGTAATTTATTAATTGAAAAAATATATGGATTAGATATTGATATTTTTATTCCATTTTTAAATTCTATTTTTTGAGAATCATTACTATCTATTGTACTTGAAAATGATTTTGTCATTGCTCCTTTATTATATAATTTTGAGAGAAATTCTATTGAAAGTTTTTTATTTTTTAATATTGGAAGATTTGGATCTTTTTTTATTCCTAAGGAATTATAATCATCTTCATCATCACTTTCTATTTTTGATTTTAATTTTATTAATCTTTTTTTCTCTTTTTCTGCATTTTCTTCAAAATGTTTTAATTGGTTTTCATTAAAATTTTTTCTATCTGATAATTGATTTGAAAAATCTGTTATTTCTTTTATTAAAGTTGTGTTCAGTTCTTTTATTTGGTGAGTATCACCATTTAAAATATATTTACTTTTGTTTTCTCGATGTGTAAAAAATATTTCGTCAGATGTGCTAAAATTGTTATTGATTAATGACATCATTATAAATAAAAAAATTAATTAATATTTTTAAATGATATTATTTGTATTTTTTTTTAAATGTGTATTATTTTTTTATATCTTTTTTAAATTTTATTATTAAAAAAATGATAAGAAAATAAAATTTTGATTTATATATATAATATGAAAACTATAATTTTAGTATATTTTGTGAAGATTTAATTTATAAAATTATTTATATATTTCTTTTTATAATGAATTATATAATTATTGAAAATAAAAATAATTTAAATAAATTTTTTGAACTTTTCATCATAAACAATATATAATAATTTACTGATATTAATATTAATTTAAAAATTTAAAATTTAATTTGAAAATTTAATCCAAAAATAAAAATTATATAAAAATATTTTTATATGGGAAAAAAACTAAAAATAAAAAACAAAAAAAAATAAAATAAAAGAAAAAAAATCTTTTAATCACTTTCATTAACATTAACATTACTTTTAACATTTTCATATTCTCTTTCATATTCCAAATTCCTTTTATCTCTCTTTCTTTTTTTCCCAACTTTCTTCTCCTTATTTTTAACATTATCTTTATTATTATTAAAAATATCATCAAAATTATCATCATCTAAATTATTACTTTCATTATTTTCATAACTTTCATTTTCTTCATTTTCATTATTATCATCATCAGAAAAACTTTCAATATAACCTTTATCATAATCATTTTCATTAAAATCTTCTTCTTTATCACTTTCAGCATTTTCTTTTTCTAAAATTTTCCTAAAAGCATTTTTATCAAAATTATATATTCCTTCATATTTTCCATTTTTTAAATTTTTTAATAATTCTTGTGCAATATGATTTTCAATAACAGCAGATTTTTCAGCTTTAATTAATCTACTTTTTTCTCTTTTTTCAGCTTTTCTAGAAACAATTTTATATTCTTCATCACCTTCTAATTTCATTTTTTTCTTTTTAATAAGAACTTGTCTAATTCTAGTAAATCTTTGTTTACATTTATGAATTAAAAATTTAGGAAAATATTTTAATTCAGTATCAATTTGTTCAATTGATTTATTATATGAAGGATCCAATTTTATTAATTCCCATAATTCTTTTGGTGTGTGTGCCCTTTCTGCTGTTTTTATTTTTAAATAACATACTCCTTTTTCTTCTGTTATTGTTGCATATCGAGAATTTGATAAAGGACATGAATTTCTGTTACATAATCCTGTTACATTATTTGGTTCATTACAAAATGTATTTGTTAATGTTCTATTTTTTTTATATTAATTTTTTTTTTACTTTGATTTAAAGGAACATTGACCATTGTTTATTATTTCCCATATAACATCATCAATTATCATTTTAATTTTTTTTGGATAATTAATATGAAAATATTTTTTTTTAATTTTTTAAAAATTAAAAAAAAATAATAAAATGAATATTAAACAATTAACAGAGCCTCTTCTAAATAATTATCAATCAGATACAGAATCACAATTATCATTTAAATCTAAATCAAAAACATCATTTGATTTAACATTTGATTACGAAATAGATACATATATCAATAATTTATCAGAAAAAATAAATTCAATAAAAATATTTCCTGATAATTTAGTTCCTATAAAATATAAATGTGAACCAATATCATGTTGGGATAAAAAATATATAAAAAGTATAGTATCAAAAAAAAAAATTCGTTTACAAAGAAAAAATTATGACTTAGATTTATCATATATAACAGAAAGAGTAATTGCAATGGGATTTCCTTCAACAGGTTGTGAATCACTTTATAGAAATTCATTAAGTGATGTTAAAAAATTTTTATATGAAGAACATGGAACTTATTTTAAAGTATATAATTTATGTATGGAAAATGATAGAATTTATAATAAAAATATATTTTCTGGGGCAAAAGTTGCTTTATTTCCTTTTCAAGATCATCAAGCTTGTCCAGTTAAATTAATGTTAGAATTTTGTATTGATGCTTCTATTTTTTTATTAAAAAATGAAAAAAATGTTATTGTTGTTCATTGTAAAGCTGGAAAAGGAAGAACTGGAATAATGATTTGTAGTTATTTATTATTTTCTGAAATTGCTAATAATTCAACTTATGCTTTTAGTCTTTATGGTGAAAGGAGAAGTTATAGTTTAAAAGGAATTACTGTTTCTTCTCAAAAAAGATATGTTCATCATTTTGAAACTTATTTAAATTGTAATTTTGAAAGACCTTATTATAAATTAATTCCAAAAATTATTGAAGGTTATTTAAGTGTTCCTAAAGGAAATTTACTTTTACTTATGTTTGATCATAAAAAATGTTATTATAATTATAAAAATTCTTTTTTAATTAAAAAAATTAAAATTGGTCCTATGGAAAAAAAATTTGTTTTAAATTGTGAAATAATTAATTTTTTATCTGTTGAAATTTTTAATACTTGTAAAAATGATGTTTTTAAATTTAAAACTATGATTCTTGAAGAAAATGATACTTTTAGTAAAGATAAAGTTTATTATTATAAAAGTGAAATTATTGATGATATTATTATTGATTCAGATGTTAATATTAAAATTAATGGAGGGAATATTAATTGTAATGCTTGGATTAATTTATTTTATATTACTTTGGAAAATTTTATTTATTTAGTTAATACTGAATTTAAAGATAATATTATGAAAAAAGAAGAAATTATGAATGGGAATAGATTAATAAAAACTAAAAAAAAACATACCAGTAATTTTAGTAATTATTCTCTATATACAAAAGATCCTCATGATTATTCATATATTGAAATGAATGATTTGGGGAATGTTGATATGGAAATTTCAACAATTAATGAATTAAATGAAAATTTAGAAAAAAAATCTAATTTTGATTATAGTTTTAAAGGCGATCAAAAGAAAAAAATGTTTATTAGATCTTATGATGCTAATTTTTTTTGGCAGAATAATATTACTCTAGATGGAAAAAAAATAAAAAATTTTTTAAGAAAACATACTAAATATTTAGGTGAACATATTAATTCATATGATTTAAATAATATTTATCAATATATGAATAAAGAAAATCCTAATTTATTTGATTCTAAAAAAAAGAAATTTAAAATTAAATTTGATAATTTAGGATTAGATAATTTTCAAAATAAAAAAGAAATGCTTCCAAATTTTTCAATTGAAATCACATACAATTTAAAATAACAAATACTACTAATTAAAATATTATAAATAATAATTAAAACAAATTATAAATATAAATAAAACTATAAATATTCTCAAAAAAAAATTTTTTTATCCTTTTAAAAAAAAATTAATAAAAAAAAAAAAATAAAAACCTCAAAAAAAAAAAAAAACAAAATTAAAAAAAAATGAGTTTCAACATCCAAAAAACTCCTTTAAAAATAGCAATAGTTGGTACATCTCGTGTAGGAAAATCAACAATAACAAATTTCCTATCAGAATTTAGTCACGTAGTGACACCAGATTATCATCCTACAGTAGCAACACGTATATTAGAAATGGAAAAAACATACACAGATGATCAAGCAAAAAATATTCCAATATTAAAGAATAATAAATTAACAAAAGCAAAAATTGAACTTTGGGATATTTCAGGTGATAGAAGATATGAATCATCATGGCCTGCTTGTCAATATGGATTACATGGTGCAATTATTGTTGTTGATGCTACTGATAGTAAATATGATAATGTTATTGATGATTGGATGAATGGTTTTTGTAAGAATGTTAATCCTGATTGTGTTGTTTGCTTTAGTTATAAGAAAGATAATGCTAAAGGTAATGTTACTGGAAAAAAACAAAGTCATCAATTCCCTAATATGATTATTGGAGAAGTTAATTCTAATATGGATTCTTTGTTACCTCATTTTAATAAATTGGTTAATAAGATTTTGATGAATATGAAATAAGGATTTTTTTTTTTTTTTTTTTGGGATTTTTGTTGAAAAAAAGGTTTTTTTTTTGTTGTTTTTTGTTTTTTTTTTAAATTTATTTATGATATGAAAATTGGTTTTTTTTAAATTTTTAATTTTTTTTATTTTTTTTATTTTTTTCTTTCATTTGAATTTTTATTTTGTTTAAAACGAATAAAACATAGATTGATTAAAATTTTAATTAAAAAAAATAAATAAAAAATGAAAAAATTGATAATAATAACAACATTATATTTAATTTCTCAAATAAAAACTCAATATTTCCTTCATCCTCAAAATAATCTTCAACAAGATTCAACTCAAATGACATCATTAACAATTCAATCAAAAAACACATCAAACTCAGAATTTTGTTTTGGAACTCCATTAAATTATTTTTCATTTACTCTTCATTCTTCATCAAATGATTTTTCTCTTTCAGAAAATAATTATCCATTATTAACAATAAGAGAACAAAATCAAATAAATATTTTATCAAAAAAACTTACATTAAATGAAACATACATAAATGGAAATTTAAAAATAAAAGGAATAAATCAATGGAAATTAATATATGAAGAAAATTTTGATGAATCAATTGAAGGATGGTCAAATAAAACAATATCAAAATGTAATGGAATAACAATGTTAGGTGGATATTGCATTTTTTCAAAAGGTGAAACTGAGAAAATTTATGATAAATTACCTGAACATAATATGATAAGAATACAAGCAAATTTTCATTTTATTGATAATTGGAATGGAGAAAGTGGTTATTTAAAAATTAATAATGGAAAAAATGGAGAAATGAATTATATTTGGATTGAATCTTATACTGCTTTTGAAGGAAATTATGGGATTAATGTTTGTGGTGGAAAAATGCCTGAAGGGAAATTTTCTAGTCCTATTGATGTTGTTGTTAATCATAATAGTGATAGTATTAAAATTGCTTTTGGGTCTAATTTAGAAATGGATCCTTGTGATGAGAGTTTTGGAATTTCTGGTGTTAGGATTTTTGTTAGATAAAATAATTTTTAATTAGTTTTTTTTTTCTTATTTTTTTTCTTTTTTATTTTTGTGATTGAGGTTTTACTTTTTTTTTACTGGATAAATAATTTATTTTAGGAAAAAATATTTATATAAAATTTATATATTTTTGTTATTGTTTATATTGAAATATCATTTTTTTTCGATTTTTTTAAAGTTAAAATATAATTTTAAAGTATTAAGAAGGTAAAATATAGTTTATTTAAAATATATTTCACAATATTAAAAAAAATAATATTTAATATATATTAAAATAATTATTTTTTCTCTCTTGCATTAATTTGAATTTTACTATTTTTATTATTTAAATTCTGTGAACTTTTCTTTTTATTTTTCCTCATAAAAATAGTTCCAATTATATCATTTTTATTTCTAGCAGATAACATTCCATTAATACTATTTCTTTCATGAATTTCACTTTTAGCATCAATTATTTTTAAAGTTTTTTTGTCAAGTTGAGGAGAAATAAAATTAAAATTATTATTTTTATATCCTATTTCTTTTCCAATATTAGAATTTTTTCTCATTTTTTCAATTAAATCTTTTTTTACATTATTTAAATTATCTAAATCTATTGTTTTTGAATTTTCTTTTATTTTATCATCAATTATATCATTTTCATTATTTATTAAATTGTTGTTATTATTTTCTGATAATTTATTAATACTATCTTTTAATTTTATATTTTCTATTTTTAATTGTGATATTTGAGAATCTAATTTTATTTGTATTTCATTTATTTCAAGAGTGTGTTGAAATGTTATTCTATTTATCTCTTCTCTATATTTTGATTCAATATTTTCTTTATTTTTTTCAAAGTTTTTTTTTAAGTTTGTTATTTCTTTTTGTTTTGCTTCTTCTAATTTTTTATTCAATTCTTTTTGAAAATTATCTTTTATTTTTTCCATTTCTGTATTTAGTTGATTTATAATTTCATTTTTCTTTTTTATTTCACTTTCTTTATTTTCTTTTTCTTGTTTTATTTTATTTAATAATTGTGCATTTTCTAATTTTAATTTAGAATTATTATCTTTTTCTTTTTTATCTTGCTCATTTTTAAAATTTTTTTCCTTTTCTAATTTTATTTTTATTTCATTTAATTCTTTTAAATTGTTTTCATTTTCCTCTTTTATTTTAGTTAAAGATATTTTATTATCATTGATTATTTTTGTTTTTTTTTCAATTTCTTTTTCTAAATTTTTATTAATTAAAGTTAATTTATTTATGGTTTCTTCTTTTTGTAATATTGTATTATTTAAAATTTCATTTTCTGAATTTAAATTATTTAAATTCTTATTTATTTTATCAAATTTTTGATTTAGTTCATTTAAACTTTTATTTTTTGCATTTAATTCAATGTCTTTTTCATTTATTTTCTTATTTAAATCTTCTTTTATTAGTTCAAAATTTTTATTTGATTCTTCATTTAATTCTTTTATTGTTTTATCATAATCATTTTTACTTTGTTCTACTTCAAATTTTAATTTATTATATTTATCTTTACTTTCAAATATTTTTGTTATATAATCATCTTTTAATGTTTTTAACTGACTTAACATTGAGTTATATTTCAATTCATATTCATATTTTAAATGTTCATTTATTGTTTTTTTATTATTAAATTCATTTTTATACTTTAATAAAATTGAATTATATTTATATTCAATATCCAATTTAAAATTTTCATATTTTTCTTCATATGATTTTTCAATATCATTTATTTTTTTTTTTAATGATGAAATTTGTTTTATTAAAATCTTTTTTTCTTCTTGAAATTCTTTTTCTTTATATAAATTTATTTGATTAGTAATTGCTTCATTTTGTTCATTTTTTTCATTTAAAATAAAAATAATTCTTGTTAATTGAGTAAGTTTTTCTGAAAATTGTTTTTTTAAATTATCATTCATATATTAAATTAAAAATACAATTAATTAGAATTTAAAACATAAAATTATATTTAATAGATTATATTAAATGTCAGTAAATCCAAAAAAAATAAATTTAATTAGAACAAAACTTTTAAGATTTATAGATTCAGAAGTAGGAAAATTAAAAATAAGTGAAGATTTACCAAGTTTAAATAAATCAACTTTGGATTTTCAAAAAAACATTTCAATAGAAATGAAAGACTATTCTCATAGTTTACAAAAAATTATGAGAGGTTTTGACACTTTTGTAAAAGGAAATCAAATAATTCAATTTAAAAGAAAGGAAAAAACAAAAATTAGTAATTCAACAAAAAGTATTCCAATTTTTGTGAATAATGAAAATTTACATTTCAGATATTTAGAACATGTTTGTTCAATGGTAAAAATTCCAATTAAATCAAAAAGAAGTAAAACAGAAATTAATTCTATTTTAAAAATTAAATCAAATAATTTGATTAAAAATAAAACAAATAATGAGAAAAATAAGAATATTAATATTGATATTATTTTAAAAATGTAAATAATTATATCAATTGAATCATTTTGTATTATTATGATATTATATTATTATTTGTGCTTTTTTATTATTCTGAATCAATATTTTTTAATGTATTAATTATTAAGTTAAAAAATGAATTATTGAAGCATTAGGGTAATTGGATTTAATTAAATTAGATTAAATGATTTTCCAAATTGACCAAAATTCATTTTTATAGAAATTACCTGATTTTTTTTTAAATATTTGTTTTATAAATAAAGATATGAGTTATTTATATTTTTTATTATTATTACATAATTATTAAATTAAAAATATGATTATCTTATTTAATATTATAATATAGAAAAAAAAAAATTAATTTTTAAAGAATTAAGATAAAAAATAACATATTAAAACAAAAATACAATAATTAACAAAAAAAATATATTTTTTTTTAAATTTTATTTCCCAAAAATAAATATAATTTAAAAATATGAATACCCAACCACTACCTCAATCTCGTTTTTCTGATCCAGTTTTATACCGTTCATTCAAAGGAAATACAGATACAATAACATCATGTATCTTCAATCCAAACATGTAAAATAAAAATTATATAAAAAACCCAAAAAAAAAAAAAATTAATTAGGCAACAAGCAATATCAGGAAGTGAAGATGGAAATATATTTGTCTGGAATTTCAAACCAAAAACTCGTCCATTTAAATTTATAGGACATAAAAATGCAATAAATGAAATAGCAATAAATCCAATAGGAAATTTAATAGCATCAGCATCAAGTGATGAAACAGTAAGAATATGGTCAAATACACTGTAAAATAAAATTTATATAAAAAAAAATAAAAATATATTTTTTTATAAAAAATTAGTAATGGAACATCTCAATTATTAAAATGTCATTCAGCTCCAGTTCGTTCAGTTGATTTTTCTACTGATTCAACTCATATTATAACAGGATCAAATGATAGTACAATTAAAATATTTTCAATTCCAGAAAAAAAATTTACAGGAACTTATTTAGGACATTCAAATTGGGTAAAATGTGTTAAATTTTCACCAGATTCTCGTTTAATTGCTTCATGTGGTGATGATCATACTGTTAAATTATGGGATGTTACTAAAAAAACTCTTATTCATACTTTTATTGATCATTTAGAAGGTGTTAATACTGTTAAATTTTCACCTGATGGTACTTGCATTGCTTCTGGAAGTGTTGATAAGAAAATTAAAATATTTGATATTAGAAGTGATAGATTAATTCAACATTATGATGCTCATTCTGCTAGTGTTATGTGTTTAAGTTATCATCCTAATGGTAAATATTTAATTAGTTCTAGTATGGATTCTACTATGAAAGTTTGGGATGTTGTTAATGGACAAATTCTTTATACTGTTCATGGTCATGAAGGTCCTGTTTGTTCTGTTGATTTTTCTAGAGATGGAGATTACTTTTGTTCAGGAGGTACTGATCAAATATTAATGATTTGGAAAAGTAATGTTGCTGGAGAAGGATTTTTAAAAGAAGAAAAAAAGAAAAAAAGAAGTTATGTTAAGAAAGGTTATAATACAACATCAAATTTGAGAAAAAGTGATAATTTAAAAAGTAATAATTTAAATAAGAATAATAGTAATAATATTAATAATAAAAGTAATATTGAATTAAATAGTAATATTGGTGTTAATGGTAATAGTGGAAATAATTTTGGTGATGGTTATGGTACATATAATAATAATGGTGTAAGTGGAAATAATTTTATTGGAAGTCAAACAGGTTTTCAATCATTGAATGTTATGGTTAGAACTAATCAATTTGAAAATACGTCAACTACAAATTTTAATAATTTACCAAGTGAATTAAAAGTTACTTTTGAGAAATTAATTTCTCAAATGGATATGGTTGGTAAAACAATGCAAATTATGGATCAGAGATTATTAAAATTAGAAAATCAAGTTGGTGTTTTATATAATAGACAAAGAAAAGGTTTTATTGAACCAGGACCAGATGAAAATTTAAATAATAATAATTATAATAATTTTAATAATGAAAATTTAATTAGTAATCAACAAAATGAAAATTATAATATACCAAATAATGATTTTAATACTGGAGATTATAATAATAATATTGAAAATGAAAATGAGAATTATGAAAAATCTGATAATTTAAAAGATACTATGAAATATTATCAAGAAAAATTTAATGTTAAAAATGTATTTGAACAAAATAAAGATAATGGAAATTAAGTTATTATTATTTTTTTTGATAAAATATTTGAATTTTATTTTTTATTTAAAATTATAAAAATTATAATAATATCTTAATTAAAATTAATATTTATAATTTGATTTAAAATGATCTATTAATCTTTTAATAGTAAATTCTTTCTTCAATATTTTAATTAGTTTTAAAAATAATTTTTAAATCTTCAAAATACTTTTTTCACTTTTAATATATAATGTAATAAACTAAAATAAATAATAAATTGATTTGAGTCTAATTGTTTAATATCATTAAATTATTACAAATTTCACTTTATTTTCTTCTTGTTTTTAGTTTTTGAAGTTATAATAAATTTTTAAGTTTTTTTCTTGTAATTGTTTTTATTTATTTATAAAATAAAATTAATAAAAAGAATAGTTGCTATAGATTAAAAAATAGTTTCAAATTTTTATCTTTGTTACTTAAAGAACCTAAAATAAATAAATAGATTTTCCCCATAACTTTGAAACCGATATTTTTAAATAATATATTCTATTTTTTATTGAATTAATTAATAAAAATGTTCATTATTAATTAAAAAAAAATATAATTTAAAAATATAGAAATTTTCATATATTATAATAATTAATAATCTTTTAAAAGAAAATTCCTCTCATTATTGAAATTTTTTTAAAAAAGATTGAATAAAATTTTTAATTTAATTTAAATTTTTAATAGTACAATAAAATAAAAAAATAATTATCTCTTAAATCATATAATATTAATATAATGATTTAATATTTTATTTATATTATTTTATTATAATTAGTTTAATTTATATAATTTATTTTTTTAAATATTCTTTATTTTTAACAACAAATTATTTAATATAATTAAAAAATTAGAATAATTCAAATAAAATGTAAATATATCTCAATTATTATAAATAATTTAAAATTATAATGAAATACATATCTTAAATGACTTAACCCTAAGATATTTGGAATTGAAAATTCTGATTGATTAAATAATTATTTGAATTATTATTTTAAAATCAAATAAATATATTTAAATTAATTAAGTTATTATATTTGAATTTCATCTAAAAAAGGTAATATTCTTTCCTTAATTATAATAATAAAAGGTTGTTTTTTTTTTATTATTTTCCACATAAATAAATCTTTAAGTCATCATCAATTCCAATTGCTCTAACACTTTTATCAATTATATTTTAGAATATAATATCAAATTTTATAGATTAATTTTATTTTTTCAATTATTGAAATTTTATTATTCATATTTTTAATGTTTAAAAAACATTTATATTATATTAAATGTCTTTTCCTTTAAAAATTCATAAACCAAAATGTGTGATATATATAATTTTATATATTATACTTTATCTGATAAATTCTCTATTCATTAGAAAAAATATTAAATCTCAATTCTTTCAAAGCAGTCTTTTCCAGTTATGTATAAGATCTATTTTTAATACATTTGCAATATTTATTTATTTTTATCAAAAATATTATATTGAAAAATCAATATATCAATCAAATAAAAGTATTGAAATTGTGGATATACAATATTATAAATTTATACCAATTATAATTTGTAGTACTTTTTCATATATATTTTCAAATATAGCTTATTATGATAAATTTTATACAAATAAAATGAAAAAAATTGATTTAAAGTTAATTAATAATTTTGAAATGATTGTTTTATTTATTTCTCATGTTTTAAATGAAAAATATTTTTTAAATTCAAAACATTATATTCATCATTATTTGTCATTAATATTAATAATATTATTTTTAATTATTATACTAATTATACAATCTTACAAGGCTATGGTTGTTAATTTTATTTCATTTATATATATTATATTAATTTCAGTAGAATCAACTTATTTATATAGTGTAATTTATGTTATTGTTAAGATATTAAATTATCAATATTTTATTAATATAAGTGTATTATTATTCATATTGGGAATATTTGGAATAATTATTCTTTTAATATTTGATTTCTTTTATGTTTTTATTTTTCATTTTGATTCAAAATTTATATTTAAAATAGGTAAAATAAATTCTGAAACATTAGTTCAAGATATAATTCTTTTTATTATATATCGATTAAATACATTTCTTAGACAATTTTTTACTTTTAAAATTATTGAAGAATCAAAACCATCATATACTATGATTTCTTATGCATTATATCATATTTTATTAAGAATTATTAGGAAAAATTTTGAATCAAAACTATCAATTATTTTATATATTTTAATATTATTTTTATTTTGTATTTATTTGGAAATCATTTCTTTAACTTTTTGTAATTTAGATCAATATACAAATATTGAAATTTCTATTAGAGGAGAAAGAATTACAAATAATGAAATATATATGTCATCGGATACTAGTTCAGTTTCCTCTTCTTATTTTGTAAATATGAATTAAATAAAATTAAAATGCTTTATAAATTAAAATTAATAATTTTTTTAAATTCCTTATAATTTAAAAAACCTTTAAATTAAATCTTAATATATTTAAATTAATATTTTTCAATGATTTAATTTTTAAATAATTATAAGTTTGATTTTTATTATTATGAATAAAAAAACTAAATACAATTTAATAAATAAATCTAATAAAATCCATAAAAACAAAATTATTAAAAAATATAAAACTTAAAAAAATAAAATAAAAACCAAATAAAAAAAATTAATTATCCAAAAGCCAAAACCATAAAAAGAAAAATATGGAAGAATACGACATTCATGAATTAAAATTAAGCCAAAAACAATCAAACCAATTAAAACAAATCCAAACAAAAACAATAAAAAATTTATTTAGAGAAAAAGACAAATCAGACAATCAAACAATAGATCAAGTATTAGATGCAAGAATAAGTAGAATAATATCAAAATTTAAAAAAAGTGGTTTAATAAAAGAATTTAATGGGTGTATTTCAACAGGAAAAGAAGCAAATGTATACTACGCTCGTGGTAGTGGTACATTAGATAGTGATGACTTAAATAAAGAAATAGCAGTTAAAATATATAAAACATCAATTTTAATATTTAAAGATAGAGAAAGATACATTACAGGAGAATTTAGATGGAGACATGGATATTGTAAAAGTAATCCTAGAAAAATGGTTTCTTTATGGGCAGAAAAAGAAATTAGAAATTTAAAAAGATTAAAACAAAAAGGAATTAAATGTCCTATTCCTTATAATTTTAAAAGTAATTTAATTATGATGGAATTTATTGGAAAAGATGGTAAAGCGGCACCAAGATTAAAAGATGCTATTGAAGAAATTGAAAATATTGAAGAATTTGATAATATTTATTTACAAATATTAAAAATAATGAAAATTATGTATCATGATTGTAAATTAATTCATAGTGATTTTAGTGAATATAATTTATTGTATTTTAATAAAGAAATTTATGTTATTGATGTTGCACAAAGTGTTGAATTACAACACGTTAATGCAGATTATTTTCTTAAGAGAGATTGTCATAATATTAATGAATTTTTTTCTAAAAATAAAATTATGGTTATTTCTGATCAACAATTCTATGATGCTATTGTTAAAAATGATATTAAAATTAATGATTTAGAAGATTATATTGATTTAAAAAGAGGTGAAAATATTGAAAAAATTAGAGAAGATGAGAAATATTTACAAAAAGAAAATGATTTATTTTGTAAATTTGAAGTTCCTTTTGATTTAGTTAAAGAAGGTATTGATTTACTTTCTCCTTTTTTAGATCTTGATATTGCTATGAAAAATTTAGTTAAAAAATTTAATGAAAAAGAATTAAGGGAAGCAGAAGGAATTTTTAGTGATGAAGAGGAAGATGAAGAAGAAGAAGATGAAGAAGAAGAAGAAGAGGAAGAAAAAGAAAAAAAGAAAAAATTTGATCCTTTTGAAGGAATGAGTAAAAAAGAAAGGAAAGAAAAAGTGAAAAAAGATAAAAAAGAAAAAAGAGAAAATAAGAAATTTTCAAAAAAAGAAAAGAAAAAAATAATAAAAAGAACAAAAGCAAACCAAAAACAAAAACATTAGCAAAAAAAAAATAATAAAAATAAATAAATTAAAATAAATAATTTACAATTTATAAATAAAATATAAAATAATATAAAATAAAAATATATACTATAATAATATAACCCATAAAAAAAAAAAA